>Ga0194113_10000944_pt1 | contig 39479 bp, 53 predicted proteins | sample TA2MahC200mmetaG_FD_146193 | JGI IMG/M metagenome (GOLD analysis project Ga0194113, IMG submission 146193) | Freshwater microbial communities from Lake Tanganyika, Tanzania - TA2015017 Mahale Deep Cast 200m | ecosystem: Environmental > Aquatic > Freshwater > Lake | place: Tanzania: Lake... | reverse complement strand
AGAATCTCGCTGTAAGCTCAGCCCAAGACAAACTAAAAGCAAAAATTTGATCTTTTAGAATATTTACACAAATGCAAAATAAAAAAATGAAAAATCTATCAAGATTTAAGTTGGAGGATCTTTGTTGGACTATATGATACGATTTTTCGAAAAAAGAGTTTTTCTTATTATGGCATTCTTATTTATTAGTACAATTTTTTTTAACATTGATTCTTTTGCTCAAGAAAATTCTGTAACATCAAAAAGCGTGGCGTTTGAAGATACTACGATTATAGAGTTTGAAAATAATGACTCTGTTGAAATAGAAACCATTAGAATGTGGTTAGGCAGCGATTTTACCTTCAAATCATTTAAAACTGAAAAAAGTTGGACGGGTCAAAAAACTCCGCAAGGGGTAATCATATTTACGACTAATGAGCCAATACAGCCTGGCGACTCGGTAAAATTTGGGATTAAGACGGATAAAGCTGAACCAAAAATCAACTGGCGAATTCTTGATAAAAATGAAAAGGAAATTGAAACTGGGGTAACGCTTGTAACAGATACTATTGGTGAAAACACATTACAAACAGAAATTCCAGATTCGCAAAATGGGCTTTTTGCTGAGGCAGTTTTTAAGATCATTCCTGAAAAACCAAAAGTTGGAAATAGCATCAGAGTTGCTGGAGAAAAATTTGGAGCAAATCAGAAACTTGACTTGTATGTAGGTAGTGAAAGAATTGAATCGATTCAGACAGATAATGCAGGTAAATTTATGATAACAACAAAAATTCCTGAAACAATAACTGCAGATAGAACGGATTTTATTGTAAAAGATTTTGCAGGTAATGAAAAAACTGTTAGTCTTCGACTAGGCGAGTCAGATAGTAGATTAGGTTCTTCAGAAACACGTCTTACCATAAGTGGCTTACCTGATACAGTATTTAGAGGTGATAAAGTACAAGTTACAGGTACCGCAAAACCAGACAGTACTGTAACAGTTACAATTAAGGATAAAAATGGAAATACCATGACTACTTTAACTGCAGCGTCAGACTTTCAAGGAAACTGGTCGTATGAACAAACAGTTCCATTAAATTCCGATCTTGGTGAACGTACTATAATAATTACTGATGGTTCAGATACTATTGAAAGAAAATTTAACGTAGCTGCATCTGAAAAGATACTCATAACTCCTCTCAGATTAAAGTTTGAACCTGGAGAATTAATCATGTTCAATGGAACTGCAATACCTGATCAAGAGCTAGAAGCAGTTTTGGAAGATCCTAGTGGAGCAGAATTTGCATCACAAATTATACAAGTAGATTCTACTGGAAATGTATCGTTTGAATTCCCTACACTAGTATCATCACTTGAAGGCACCTATGTGCTTGTTGTATCTCAAGGAATCGAACGTGAAATTTTCACTGTTGGACTTGGCGAGCTTCCACAAGAACTAGTAGTTATGAAGCTTGACAAGCTGAACTACAAAGCAGGCGATGTAGCAGTGATGGATTTGAAAGGACCATCGTCGGCAACTCTTTCTTTATTGGTCCTCGATCCTTCAGATCAGGTAAAACATGAAGAACTTTCCATTATTCTTGGACCAGATGGAGGTGCCACCTATGATTTACCATTAAATGGATATTCTTCTGGAGTATACACCGTTATAGTTAGCAGAGCTAACGCAGATTATGAGGAAGTTTTTACAGTAGGATTGCAAACTGGATCAGGATCAATAAACGCGCTTACTACAAAGGACACCTATACACCCGGAGAAACTGTGTTGATTCTTGGTGATTCAGCTAAAAATATTTTGCTAACTATAACATTAACAGATCCAGATAGCAATGTTGTAAAACGTAAGGAAACTTTTACAAACAAACAAGGCACGTTCTCAGAAGATTCATTTAGAATACCTTTAAGCGCAAAGGAAGGAATATGGGTGGTTACCGTTGCAAGTGGGCCGAACTCGACTCCTGTAAATCTTAATGTAGTTAAACAATTAACACATGGCTTAGTTGTAAAGGTCGATAAAGAACAAGATTATCATAGCGGCGATGTTGTAATGATAAGTGGTTTTGGTGCTACAGGTAGAACTATTGAAATTGATATCCTTGGTTTTAATAATTCAACCATTCAAGAATTCAAGATAGTTTCCACTGAGATTGGAGAATTTCAAACAATTTGGTCAATTCCTATAGATGCTGAACCTGGGACATACTATGTGAAAGCCAAGGATTCAAAGAGAATTGCAGAAACCAAGCTGAATATTGTTAGATAAAATTTCCTAATAATTCTAAACAGTTTTTATTTCTCCTTTTATTGCCTAATTAACGTGAATCTTAGAGATAAAATTGATGAGTATCCTGATTTTCCAAAAAAAGGCATTCTTTTTAGAGATATTAGTCCAATCTTAAGTGACCCTTCTGCACTTTCCTATGTAATTGATGAATTCTCAAGATATTTTCATCCAAATGATGTTGATATTTTGGCAGGTATAGAATCACGTGGTTTTCCACTAGCGTGTGCCTTGGCGATAAAATACAACAAAGGAATGATCATGATTCGCAAACAAGGAAAATTGCCTGGCCAAACAAAAAAACTCTCTTATGGTATAGAATATGGAAAAGCCATTATGGAAATACAAAAACATGCAGTAAAAAAAGGACAACGTGTTCTGATTTGCGATGATCTATTAGCAACTGGAGGAACTGCAAAAGCTGCTGCAAATTTAATAGAAAGGATAGGAGGCAAGGTAGCAGGATTTGCGTTTTTGATTGAATTAACTAATTTGAATGGGATAAAGAAGATCAATAATTACAAATGTGAATCACTGGTGAAATACTAGTGGAAAAAGATGTAGAGATTGGAATTTTTGGTGGAACTGGAATTTATGATTCAGGTCTTTTGAAAGAAAGTAATGAAATTACGATGGAAACCCCCTATGGGAAACCATCTGATTCAATTACTGTAGGCATTTTCAAGGAAAGAAAGATTGCATTTATGCCAAGACATGGTAAAAAGCATACCATTCCTCCTCACATGATAAATTACCGGGCAAATATTTGGGCATTCAAAGAACTTGGAGTAAAACGAATCATTGCACCATCTGCTGTTGGAAGTCTAAAAGAAAAACTCAAACCAGGACATTTTGTAGTACCAATGCAGTTTCTTGATTTTACAAAATCGCGTGAAGGTTCGTTTTCAAAGGAAGGAAGGGTGATCCATATTTCAGTAGCCGATCCTTTTTGTCCTGAGCTACAAAATACGATCCTAAAAGCTGCGAAAAATCAAAAAGTAGCAATACATACTGACTGCACTTATGTTTGCATACAGGGGCCAAGATTTTCAACTAAAGCCGAATCAAAATTTTTCAAATCAACAGGTGCTGATATTATTGGAATGACACTTGTGCCAGAATGTCAGCTAGCAAGAGAAGCCCAGATGTGCTATGCGTCAATCTCGACTGTCACAGATTATGATGTATGGGCAGAAAAGCCTGTAACTGCAAAGGAGGTAATTGAGACCTTGTCAAAAAATGCAGACGCGACAAAAAAACTTTTAACCGTTTTAGTTAACGATATTCCAAAAACTCGAAGTTGTGATTGTGAAAAAGCATTATTAGATGCTGAATTCTAGTCGTCAACAAAAGTTTCTCGCTTTAATCCTTCTGGTAGAATAATATCTCCTTGTAAAAGGCATTTTTGAAGCTCTGAAATAACCTCGTTAGCATCATAGCCTAATTCTTTTAATGATTTTTCTGTAGATTTCGAGATTTTAGCACCTACGTTGTGACCGCCAATTCTTCCAAATGCGATGGCGCTAAACCTAAAAGATTTGTTGTCTAGTGTAAATTTACCAGTTATTTTGGCTGCCATCTGGCTTCCATGTACATTATTGATATGTACTTTGATGTTCAATTTTTTAATCTAAATTTCAACTGCTCTATTAAGATGATCTTCAACAATAAAACTCCAATGACTGTCATCTTCGATTTTATAGTCCTTTACCTTCAAAGTGATAATTTTTTCATCTAAGCATTCATGTTTGATTTCAGAGTTTTCTTTTAGTTTAACAAGACGCCATTTGTCTTTTCCTTTTTGTAGCTTACAAACAGATACTGCCCATTTTTCATCAGATTCAATCTTTGGCATTCCTACGATGTCTGTGAGTGTTTCAATACCTAATTGTTTTTCTTCACAAAACTTTTTCTTACAAACACCGCATCGCCAAACATCAACAGAGCCGATAGTTCGTTCATTTATGTTGATATTTACTGCAGCAAAATATACTGGTTGATGATTACAAGTTTCCATCTTTACACTCGATAAACTTCACCTAATAATCTTCTATTTAGTCCTTGCATCATCATAAAATTTCTCTAACGCAATTCCGATATTGTCTACAGTTACGTTTCTTTGAAATTTTATATTTTCTCTTTCACACATTTTCCTATACATGTTAACTGAAGTAAATCTAGGGTGCATTGCTTCATATTCAGTTTCAGACATATCAATAAAACCTCCAATCTCAACAAGTTTTTTTGCGATATTTGATGCCTCATCTATAGAAATTTCTAGTTTTTTTGCAATCACGTCAACACTCATTTTTCCTTCTGTTGTTACTAAAAGAAAAATTCGTGCTTGAATTTTTGTAAGTTTTATTTCTGAAATAAGATCATTTTCTATTTTATTTAGATCCACAGACGATAGAGGTTATACCATTATAATTAAATGTCATTTTTTAAATTTTTGTTAGCAAATATCCTTTTTGATATTTTAAATGAAAACCCCATAGATATGAAATGTATTACAACACTAATTATTGCTGATAAAATCAAGTCATTCAAAAAATGCCATGCAATAAAAAATGCCACAATAGATGGAATTGTAATTATTATTGCAATGATTGTTCCTTTCAAAAATATTTCATTTGTAGGTAATTTGGATGTATTCTCTTTCAATACTTTGAAAAACAGTTACTTGATAATAAAAATCAAAGATGCTTTATATTTGGTAAACATGAGATGGAACTAAATGGCAAGTTATCGAGGAGCATATTCTAATCAACAATCGTTAAATTTTGTGATCCCCATTATGGTGATTTTGTTTCTTGGAATAGTATATGTCATGTCACAGCGAGCAAACGTGGGTTTTGTTAGTTTTATTTTAATTGGTGCTGCTGCGTTGACAATGTTTTATTGGGTGCATGTCCTCAAAAAATTAACAAAAGAAGAAAAGCCAAAGTACACATCGCATGAAGCAGAAAGTAAAAACTGGGTATATGATCTGATAAAAGGGGATCAGGAAGTTGTTTTTGTTGCCGAAGTTCCAGGTCCTGAAGATAAGATAATGGTACGTTTGGTTGAGGGAATTTTGTATATCCGTGGTTCAAATCATTTTTCAAAAGAAGTGCCAATCGAAGGCTCACAAGATATGCAAATTGTTGATTTCAAATATAGAAATGGTGTACTTACGCTACGGATAAAAAAATCATAGACTTTTTGCAATCTCAAGTTTTTCTGGCAGATATTTGTCTGTAATGTTTGTGAGGCCGTATTTTGAAAATGCTTCAAGCTCTGCCTTTCTTTTTAGTTTAAGAAAAACTTCTAATTCTTTTTTCCACATGCCTTCTTGATATCTCGGATCTTTTTGCAAATCATAAATTCGTTTTATATCAGATTCAGTCATTGGAATTGTAGGAAGCTTATACTTTTCAATATCAGTGGCCCAAACACCTATCCATTTTGCGTCAGGAACTGTTAATTCACGCAGATGTGCTGCATTTGCAGAGCCGGATTTTATTACCATGGCTATATGTTCACCATATACATCACCATCAGTTAAAATTACAACTGGAAGGCTCATTTCTTCGTGTAATCTTTTAAGCAAATACCTTGTAGAACGAGGAGCTTGTCCTGCAGTATCAACTATGATGGCTTTGAATTTTTTATCAACTTTTTCTTCTACAAATCGTGTAAACAGTCCACCTTTTTCTATTGCTATAACCAATTCAGCATTTGTATCAACTAATTCTGCACTGCTAAGACTCGGTCCTATCAAGTAACCGTCAGGATGATCAGAAAGGTTTGTGCGCTTGCCTTCATATCCTGGCACTGTATATTCTATAGTTAGATCACCAAAGACACTACTTCTTTCTTCAGGAAATATGTGAAGATCCTCTCTTGGTCTTGCTAAAACAGCTTCTAAATCAACAATTATGTTATCTGACTCTGGTTGGTCTTCAAAGTCTATAGAAAATGCCTGGGATGAATAGTAAATGTCTCTAAGTGTGGATGATTTTTTTTCTTGAACTAACTTGTTTGCAAAAAACGCTAACCAGATTAGCTGTGTAAATGATCGGAGCTGTGACATGTTTCGTGCACTTCTGATACTTGCCGTGTTGCCAAGTATGTATTGACGAAGTTTCTTATCATATACTATATTACTGACAGATCTACTTGGAACTGAAAACTTTGGAAATTCACCTCTGTCTAATTCGTTATAGATCTTTAATCCTTGTTCCTGCAACAGCTTAGCAAGCGATTCTCTTCTTTCTTCACTAGTTTTGGATGCTTTTGATTTATTCTTCAACCATGGCCTCCATTTTTAGCATTTTTTTATAATCAGGTTCTTTTTTCTTTCCTGCAAGCTCTGTGCAAAATTGTGCTACTAGTGGAATATACTTTGAGTATAGGTTTGCTCGCTTTTTTTCCATTTCTGCTTGTCCTCTTTTAGACATGAAAGTTGCTAATTTTCTAGCCAAAAACTGTAAGGCAAGTCGTAATTCGCGCTCTATTTCAGGCCTGTCTGCCACATTTTCCTTTCCAACTGTTTTGTAAGGAATTCTTGTTGAACAAATATGAGATACGATGACTAGTGGGGCATCGTTTTTCACTTTATAACGTGTCCAGTCTATCTCATTTACCACTTTTAGTACCACATCACTTCCCTCATCATAAAGCAAAGGTATCCTGTTTGCAAAACGATATACGGTTTGTCCAACACTTTTAATTTCCCCACCATATGCTATACCCATTTCAACTATGAATGGAAAACCTGAATATGCTGAAGCCCCTCGCTGTACAACCTCTAAAAAATCAGGTTTGAAAAATTGTGCCATGCCTTTTTTCAAGGGTTCTTCTCCTAGTGGAGCAAGACAACTAGGATCTGGCGAGAGAAAATCTTCGAATTTTTGTAAAGAGTCGCTTAGCTTAACTAGCTCTTGATTTGTCATTGTCCCAATCCTTTTTTCAGGTTTAAAGTTTGCAAATTCAGTAAATTTTACTGCAGTTGCTTGACCTATACGTTGAAATCGTTTTGTTAAAAATGAAAGCAAAGTTTCACCCTGAACTGTATTTGTAAGTTGTCTATAGTATTCACTTTCGGGATCTAAATCTACAGATACCGATTTTGATTCCCCAAAGTCCCAATATACTAGTTTCTTGTTTGCTATATCCATATCATCAATTCTTATTTTGCTTAGTTTCTCAAAATCCATTTTAAGAAATGACATGACTGCGATTACAACTCTAACGTGACGAGACAGATTAGGCCATCGTTTGCTGGCTTTTTCCATGATTTGTGAATGATTCAAATTCTTTTTTTTCAAACCAAGTTCTTTTCTTACTTTTTCAATCATTTTGTTATCAACTGTTGGAATTTGAAAATGAGAGTCTACCATCATCCTTCTTATTGTTTCAACATCAATTCCATGAGGATGTGGTCTTATGATGGTGGGAGCCGGAGGCATTGTTTTTACGATCTTAGTTTGATGGAATTTTTCACCTTTTGGATCTTCAAAAGTAATTGTTGCATATGGAGTGATCAATGATGTTTGGTACACATAGTCTCTGATTTTTGAACCAGCTTTTGAGTAATCACCTTCAAGACAGATGCTTACCGATAGTCCTCTTTTTGATATTTCTTTTGTATTATGTTTTACTATGATGGGTTTATTTTTTTGAATGTCTAAAAGTAATTCATATTCGTCTTGATTTTGTCCATCAGTTGAGCTTTTGACTGCTACTGGTTTGTTTGTTGTAATTTGTCCATATAGAATAGCCATCGTTGCTCCAAGGCCAAACATACCTCGTGCTTGCTTTAATCCAAACTTTGAGCCATACAAAACGGTGCCAAACGCTAGCGGAATGTGTTTTGAATCTATTCCTGGTCCGTTGTCTTTTACAGTAAGAACGTATGGTTTTGGGTCCGCTTGTTCATCATCAACTGCTTTTATTGACAAGTAAACATCTGGTAGGATTCCTGCCTGATCACATGCATCAAGTGCATTTTCTACAAATTCTCTTACTGCTGTGTAAAGTGATCTTGTGGGATTGCTAAATCCTGCAAGATCACGGTTCCTATAAAAAAATTCACTTGGCGAGATTTGATTAAAAGATTCTTTGCTAGAAGACATTTTGATCTTCCCACAGTTTTAGTTTTTCAAGCTTGTCTCTTCTTCTTGCAGCTTCAAGTTTACCATACACTGAACCATGCATGCTCCCTTGTGAAATTGCCGAGATTGCATCTATAGCAAGTTTTAGCTTGTGTGTTTCTCCAATTATTGCAACTGTTCTTCCATAAACCGAAATATTTGTATCACTTAGCTTTTCCATATTTTTCCTCGCCTTACCTCCCTCTCCAATAATTCTCCCTTTTATCCTTTCAATTTGTGCAGGAGATTTTGCTCCAAACTCCCTTAAGTCTATTACATGTAATGTGTTTTCACCTTTTAATAATCTCAATGCATTGTCTGGAGAAAAACCTCGACCTATCGCTGTTACAATTTCCATTGCTTTGAATGGTTGAATGTCTTCGATTTTTCCTCGGCTTTTGATTATAGTTTCGCCTGTTTCGCTATCGATTTCTAGCTCAACATGACAAATTTTTTCAATTTTTTCTTTTACTTTGCCTGATTTTCCAATAAGTGCGCCGATCCTGTCAGTTGGTATTCGAATTAATTTTTCAAAGCTCATTTTGTCACCAAATCAAAAATATCATCTGGATTAACAACTGTTAGTCCTCGCTTAACAAAGAATTTTGATATATTATTAATGTCTCTTTTAAGAAACTCCTGAGCATTTGGATGTTGTATATCAACACCTGAGGCAAGATCAAATAAGATCAGGCCAGTCTCAGTTTTGAAAATATTAAATTCTGACAGATCGCCATGGACAAGTTTTGCCTCTTTATACAACCGCTTGATTAGTGATATAGTTAATTCATAGTCTTTTTGTGAGACTTTTGTCTCAACTAGAGTTTTTTCAGGAACGCCGTTTTTTCCAACAAATTCCATCACCAGAATGTTTTTTGTGACATATATCGGCTTGGTAGAAGGAATATTATGTTCAACACATTGAGTCAGATTTCTGAATTCTTTTTTTGCCCATAAATAGACCAGGTTTCTGGTACCTGTTTTTACCTTTGAAAATCTAGGATCTCCTAAAATGTATGACGCACGTTTTTTGAAGCTAGATGTGCTTACAAGATATATCTTAAGTGCTACATCTTTGCCGTTTTTATCTACCGCCCAAAATAACTGTGATTCTTTTCCAGAACGAACCACGCCGTTTACATAAGAAATTATGTGTTTGTTTATCAGATCATACAGAGTCATTATTGTTGTTTTATCTAGAACTTCGTTGATGGTTTTGTTATTTTTGAATCCGTTGAAGATTTTGTGTTTTGATTGAGTGTCTAACTTTTTATCAATTTCATGTTCGAACCTATCTACTATTTTTTCTGGCAACATGTTGTAATAGAAATTGATGAATAAAAATTAATTTCAGTGGATCTTAGAAATCTTTCGGTAAATGACCGTTATCTTTTAACCAGTCAACCTGTGGTAATGTGAATCGCCATACTATATCTCCTCTTTCATCTGCTTTAAAATCCCAAGGGGCAATTATCACAATGTCATTATCACGAATCCAAATTCTACGTTTTAGTTTACCTCGAATTCTACCACGTCTTGTTACATCGTCGGTACATTTTACTAAAACTTGATCACTGCCAAGAAGTTTGATCACTCGTCCAAGAAGTTCTCCTTGTTCTGGCAATCGAATTTCTTTTAATTCGCTTTCATTGAGAACTTTACGCTTACCCACTTGGCAAATATCTTTAGGTTTGTATATAATTGTGGTGATTTACATTTTGAAAACTATTAGGAAAGGAACACTATCAATGGTTTTGATACTTTGTTGTGCGCCAATACCCAAGCTTAATGACAAAGAGATTGTTTCTTTTCCCACCATGTTAATTATTGAACAATTTTTCAAAAGTGTGATAGCTTCTTTTTTTTCAACTATTTTGTCGCCATAATAGTTTTTACTTATGTTTATGGTTAGATCATTTTCAGATATGTTTTTTCCCAAAAGATGTGAATCACAAATGTTAAGCATCTGATTGCCTTGATAATTGGCAACTCGAACGGAAAATGGCATTACGCATATTTACCTTTTAGTGTGGATTTTGCACCACAAGCTTCGCATATCAAAAATGAAATTCGTTTTTCCTTTTCGATTCTTGTGTCAGGGCTCTTACAGGTAGGACATTCTACATAGTCTTTAACATAGATTTCAAAAAGACGTGTAAAATCTTGAGGTTCTCTTTTCCCAATAAAAATGGCCTTTTCGCCCACCCTTTCTGCAGGAACGGCGAATTCTTTTGATAAATACTGTAGAACTTTATCCGGGTCCCTTCGTAAAACCTTTGGAAACTCTGAAAAATTCCTAAGAAATGTTCGTTGTCCTTCCCACATGACGTCTACTGGTGGAAGTTCGAATCTTGCGGTTTCACTTTTGTTTTTTGAGACCTTGTCCTGAACTCGCTTTAGTAGCTTTTCGTATTCTGTCCTCGTCAACATGTGAACATTACATGTATGTCCCTATATTGGTTTAGATCAAAAAAGAAGACCGTGGTCTAAGTTTTGCCTATTCGGAAAACATTAGTTCCACAATTTGGGCACTTGCCCTTAGTGGCTGGTCGACCATTCTTCAATTTTGTCTGTTGGGGATCTTTGATGTCAACTTTTTTTCTGCATTTTACACAATATGCTGTTACCATTCTATCAAATCACAGAGACTGTGGTATTTAGGAAGGAAATGTAAAATTTATTTAACTATAGACTAGATGACTCTAAATTTTTTATGATCAATTTTCGTTAAATTCACGATTAATTGTAAAAAAATAATAAATTTTTACCATTTTTTAGGGCTAAGCAATTTAAAATAAACAATCTTGATGGTTTTTGGCCATTTAATTGTAGAATTATACTTTCAATCATATTATAAGCCACTATCTGCAGAACCTTACAGTTGGCCTCAAAAAAGGGAGTCTGGTTGACTATAGCAATACTAGTAGCTATAACAATCGCTAGTTTTTTTGTTTGGTTAGCCCCACAAAGATATGATACTACTTTTGTTGTTTCTGATTTTAAATCGCACCTTGATGGAGTAAAAGAAATTCATTTGGTACTAGTTGATGGTATTGAAAAAGAGTTTCAAAAAATGCAAAATGGTGAGACAGCTCCTGATCAATACATTGAGATTGCTGAAATTTCATCTTCGCAGATAAATTCACAAATAATACAACTTGTTGAAAGCAACGCTTCAGAGGAATGGCAAGAAAGTTACTTGAATTACATTGAAGCGCTCAGAGCAACAAACTCTAACATACGAGAAACAATTGTTGTTGCTAATATGATAAAAGATAACGCAGATAAAGATGATATTGGACAGGTTTTGGAAAAAATTGATAGGTTAAAAGAAGAGTCAAAATCCTTTATTTCTGCGTCTGATTCTACTAGGCCATAATTTGGAGTTTTGGCCTCAAAATACTAAGTCTACTATTTTCAAAAGTAGGGAAGTGTTAAAAGGTTATTTTGTAATATGGTCATGATATGTCACAGGATACAAAGCTGCGAAAGGACATAAAATCCCCTACATCGAGCAGACTGCTTGTAATTTGTGTTGATAGAGACAATGACGTAGGCGAAAAGGCAGGAATTATCACTCCTGTTGTTGGAAGAGACGCATGTATAGAAGCAGCACAAAGACTTGCACTTGAAGATCCTGAGGACGCTGATTCTAATTCTATTTTTTACGCCATAAGGACATATGAAGACTTGGTAAGCAAAGGATATCAAACCGAAGTTGTTACAGTTGCAGGTACAAAAAATAAAGGAGTGGAAGCTGATGAAAAGATTGCACTGGAGATAAGAAAAGTTTTAGAAAAATTTTCAGCAAACGGTGCAGTTATTGTTTCTGATGGAGAAGATGATGAGAGCGTAATTCCAATTATTCAAAATGTTCTTCCCATTGTTTCTGTACAGAGAGTTGTGATGCGGGTTAGTAGGACCGTTGAATACTCCTATGCAGTTTTTGGAAAATATCTCAAGATGTTAATTTATGATTCCAAGTATTCAAAATTTGTCCTTGGTGTTCCAGGAATCTTGTTATTAATTGGTGGAATCGCATCTGTTGTTGGATATACAAAAGAAATTTTTGCTGTCTTGATTAGTGTACTTGGCGGAGCGTTTCTTATTAGAGCATTTGATGTTGATAGAGTTTGGTCAAACTGGGCAAAACCAACACCTGCGGGATTCATTAGGATATTTACTTTTGTAGCTGGCATAATTCTTATTTTAGCGTCAATACAATCTGGAATTTCATCATTAAATACAAGCTTGTTAGCACAAGACAAGGAAATACTAACTATAATCACAGACAAAATAGTAATCGGACAGTTTGTTGCTGGCGGGTTGCCATTTTTGTGGATGGGGGTAGGATCAATTTTTGGAGGAATGCTTCTTAGCAACTGGTTAAGTGGAAGCTTGAGAGCAATTTCCGATAGTCTAAGATTAATTGTATTAGGAGCTCTCTATCCTACAGTAGCACAGTTTACTAGTATGCTTGTTAATGACGAAAGCTCATTTACTCTAATACCACCGTTGTTAATCGGATTGGCAATAACACTGATATCTGCCACTCTTCTATTCCATAAATATAGGAAAAAGAAGGGTGGGCAAATATTAACGGAATAAAAAAAGTCACATTTGTTTTATCCGGTCTTTACAGACTTTACTCTAAGAAACTAGAAAAAGAAATTCTAAGAGATGACATGCCAAATCACATTGCCATAATTTTAGATGGCAATAGAAGATGGGCAAAAAGAAATCTAGTGATGCCGAAAGCAGGTCACTGGAGAGGTGCAGACGCTGTTGAAAATCTAATGGACTGGTGTGAAGAATTTGACATTAAGATCATCACTTTATATGCGCTATCTGCAGAAAACCTCGAAAGAAACGACGAGGAGTTAGAATATCTTTTCAAACTGATAAAAGAGCGCCTAGAAAAGCTGTACAATGATCCTAGGATTCATCGAACAAAGATGAGGGTAAAGGCAATAGGTCGAGTTGAATTATTACCAGAGTCAATAAAAGAGGTTTTGCACAGACTAGATGTGGCAACAAAAGATTATGACAGTCATTATCTTAATATCGCAATAGCATATGGGGGCCAAAACGAGCTAGTAGATGCAGTCAAAAAGATTGGTATCAAGATAAAGGAAGGAAATCTTGACGTAAACGACATTAACAAAAATGTAATAGAATCAAATCTTTACACATCACATCTGCCACAGTCATCGCCTGATATGATTTTACGTACATCTGGAGAAAAACGTTTGAGTGGATTTTTAATTTGGCAGAGTGCGTATAGTGAGCTTGTTTTTATGGATATTTTTTGGCCTGAGTTTCGAAAAATTGATTTGATGCGAGCCATACGAACTTTTCAAAAAAGAAAACGCCGTCTTGGCAAATAGCCAAAGACATTGATAAAAAATGATAAAGGAACAATCTGCAGGCACAGTATTATTTATTGAAGAGAATAATGAAAATCTATTCTTGCTTTTGCATTATCCCACAGGTCATTGGGATTTTGTCAAAGGTAAAATAGAAAATAATGAAAGTCCTGAACAAACAATAGTTAGAGAAACGAAAGAAGAGACGGGAATTACAGACATTGTATTTATAAAAAATTTCAAAGAAAAAATTGAGTATAGTTTCAAATTTAATGGAGATACAGTACAAAAAGAAGTTATATTTTTTCTTGCAAAGACAAACACAAAACAAGTTGAGTTGTCATATGAACACTTGGATTATGTGTGGCTTGATTTTGACAATGCGTTAAAGAAAATCACTTATGAAAACGCAAAAAATATTTTGATAAAAGCAAAAAATTATTTGGAAAAACTTAGCTGACTTAGTTTTCTAGTTGCGTCTAAGGGATTTTTTGATGAAAGTATGGTTCTGCCGACAATTAAAAAGTCAGAACCCGACGAAACAACTTTTTGAGCATCACCACCCTGGGTGCCTACTCCTGGACTGTAAATGTCAAGTCTTTTTTTTACTTTATTTTTACAATATTGAATAATCTGAGGAAATGTTGCACCAACTATAATGCCGTCTACCTTTTGAAGCAAAGCCAATTTCAGAAATAACTGATATAGCTTTGTTTTGCCAGTCATCTGTAGTTCGTAGGTATGTCTTGCCTCAGGCGCACTCATATGGCATAAAGTGATTATTCCTCTGTTTTTTTTGTGAGCATAATCTACAAGATTTTTGAGACTTGTTTTTCCCATAATTGGATTTACGATTATTGCGTCAAAACCACAGTTCCAGAGAAAGTCAGACGTTATTTGGTTTGTGTTACCAATATCGTTTAGTTTTATGTCAGCTATAGTTACAAGTCCATGGTCATGTGCAATGTCATTAATTTTTTTTATCTCTTTTGTTCCAAGTGGGAGTAATACGTGAAAGTTTAGCTTTAAACCGCAAAGATAATTATGTAGTGTTTTAATGTTTTTGATAGTTTTTGATTCTATGTTTTTGTTGGAATTGTAATCGTTTGCTAAAATTATACGGCCTTTTTCTTCAGATATCTGTTTTATTCTAGCTCTGAAGCTGGTCATAACTGACCAACGGATGAGTCTCTTTTAATTTTATTATTTTGATATAGGAATAGCCGTGTTCTATTGGATTTGCAACAAATGATGGCTGAGTTCCATTATGTGTGGCATACTTTAGAAATGGTTTTTCTGGATTTTCGTTTAAAACTACATGACAGAAATACGAGTCCCCTTCCTCATTAAAATTCATGAATACTCCAAGCAGCCACTTTCCTTTGTATGGAAACGCAAATAACGGAAATGGTGCCTCTTCAAAGCCATAGCTTAGTTTTGCAAGGCTTGCAAGATCCTCTAGCTCAATTGGATGATATTTTGCTTCGCCGTTACTTGATTCTGCTTTAAGCGTATCAGGTAATGTTTTGATTTTAACTATAGGCGAATAAAGGCATGCAGAATCTGAGGTAGAGTTTACAATTGATGATTCTTCATTTCCTGCTTTAAAACCATAGCATAGATAGTGTCCTATATTTTCAATCGGTGTATAATACACAATTGGTCTTTCTTTTAGCAAATCCATCTGAACCGATAGAACTTTTTTTCCTTCATGTTCATGTAAAAATGAAACACGTGGAATTCTTTCCAAAGCACAAACTAATCGCGAAAACTCTAGTGGCGATGAGACTTGAATATATTTTGGGCGCTTGTCCATCTTCGATCCTTTGCAAATATTGCCAAATTAAAAGTTAGCCGAATTTGTGTTAGCTAGGCTCGTCTATCAACAATATCATTTATTGCAGGTCCCGTGCCTATGAGTGCGACAGGAACGCCTAATTTGTCTTCAATATTTTTTATGAATGATTTTGCTTCGTCATCTAGGCTCGCATAAGATGTTTTGTGCGCACATGAGGGAAACAGTACATCCAGTTTAGTTATGGCTATCTGTGTAGCACTGTTTAGCATGATTGCTTTTTTTGCTAGAGTGAAGTTGAATTCTGCTGCACGTCTCTGCCTGCCTGTAACCGTTCCCCACTCAGACCATCCCTTTTTTGATATAGTATCGGAGGCAAGCTCGTTTTCTAGCGGCCCTTCTCCAACACGTGTTACATATGACTTGAATACTACCATGACCTCATCTACTCTCTTTGGTCCCAATCCTATATCTGAGCAAATCCCAGATGCAGTGACATCCTTTGATGTCACATATGGATAGGTTCCATGCCATAGCGAAAGATACGTTCCTTGCGTTCCTTCAACTAGAACGCCTTTTTTTTCATCCAAGGCACGGTTGAGTGCAGATGGAACGTCTTCAAGATACGAAGACAGCGAATCAATGTCTTTGGCAAGTTTTAGTATTCTCATTGCCCTATCTGCATTTGCAGGACCTGTTCCTGACCCCGTACTTCCAATGGTGTCTTTTAGCTTGGAATCACGTTCTAGATGGGTTTCTTCAATAATACCACATCTTTGATCAACAAAGACTCTGTCTGAAACCCCAAAGTCATTTATTTCTTTGAGCAGAACTGTTGGATTTATCACAACGCCTGGTCCGATCATCACTTTTGAGCTTTTGTTTAAAAAACCGCTTGGGAGCATTCTTACTTTGTATACCTTGTCACCATCAGCTATTGTGTGACCTGCGTTTGGTCCAGCACCCCCCCGTACTACAATTGATGGATTATCCTTTAGCGCAAGATACGAAACTATCTTTCCTTTCCCTTCGTCACCAAAAAAACCGCCGACAATAACAGTAGAGGGCACAATTTTGAGCTTGAATTCGACGTATTTAATCTAAGTTGTTGCAATATTATTTTATTTTACAGTCTTTTGATGATCGGTATTGTCAGAGCCAAACTATGCTGGAAGTATAATCGTCAATTTAGCTAGTCTTCCGGACTTTCTTAGAAAACCAATCCTAAAAAAAAGAATGTTGGAATTTTTTTCAATGAATGAGCAAGAAAGAAAAGAGATTATCAATAATGCGCTAGAAGCTGGACCTACCATTCCATTTTCAAAATTTGCCAAACTATTCAAGACTTGGCTTGAGGTATTAACAACGATCTCAGAGGAGCAAAGGACCTATCTTTTTTCAGGTTATATTGATGAGGTTGTAAATGTTCCACAAAAGCTAATCAACTTTAATCTAGATGGAATTCTTGAGATCTTTTTGTCACTTGATGATTCAAAAAAAGAAACTCTTGCAGAAACGATAAGGAAGATAGTTTCTAGTCTTGATGCAAAAACAAGACATAGGTTGTTTTTGATAATACCAGATAGTGCGAAAAATCACATTGGGTTTTGAACGTCTGGCTTTCGATTCTTTTCGTCACTAAAATCTACTATATCTCCCTCTGGCGTCAAAACACCTACAAAAATTTTCTCGTGTTTTTTTAGAACCTTTCTGTGGTCAGGCAAAGACATGTCCAATCTCATTTCATTCATTACCATTACACGATATTCTTTCCACTGTGACCAGCAGTTATTACAGCATGGGTATGTAGCTGCTTTTGGATCTAGCTCCTCGCTATCAGGAATGGAGCCTTTGCACTTGGTACAGGTTCTTGTCATCAAATTTAGCTTCATAAAAACTCCTTTTATCTTTTTTTGGACCTAAATCAATAATAAATAACAACCACTAGATAACATGTGAAGATAAAATGCCCCAAGTGCAAAAAGGCTGCAGAGCTTGCACCTGACTATTCATCTGTAAAGTGTGAACACTGCAATTTGGATATGAGCTATGGAGAATACGTGAGATTTGTTTCCCAACATGATTCAAAATATTCAGATATACTTGGGGATTATACTGGAACTACAGGAGGCCAAACGGCTGGCACTTTAGATGAATGGGATTAACCTATAAGATTTAATAATTTTAAAGATTAGTGCGCATAGTTGGTATTTCTTTTAGAGAACATCCTCAACATGATAGGATTTGCAGTAGGACTAGTAATTGGAATAATGTCATATATTGGATTCAAAAATACTGGAAGTCCCACCTTATTTAGACTGGCAATTGCATTTTTTTCAATCAGTGTTGGGTTCTTTGTTATATGGACAGGCTACATGGTAGACGATTTTATTCTAAAGACTGGACAGATACAAAGATGGGTGCAGACCCTCGGCATTGCAATTCAGACAGTCGGTTATTTCTTTATCGCGTTTTCACATACAATAAAATCATTTTTCCCAAAATCGCGATACTTTAGATCAGTTGGCTATGTTCCGTTGTTTTTAGTTTCTTTTATCTCAATTGAGCACATTATAAGATCAATTTCATTTATTTTGCTTGTATATGGTGCAATTGAAACCATAGTCTCATACATTGAAGGAAGAAAAAAAGGTGCACTCTTTGTAGCATTTGGACTTGCCTTGCTTGCACTAGGTGAGTTTCTTGCATGGTATTCGTTTGTCTTCCCAGAAACTATTTTGTATCCAGCGTCAATCGTAGTCAAAATCGCAGGACTGCTTTTGCTGTTTGTACCTGTAAGCAAGGTTCCTCTAACTAAAATAAAGTTTGACAAGTTTGAGGAATAGGTATTCTATACATGAGCCTAGGTATAAACAAGACAAATTCCATTGTCAAAATCTTTTATCTTAATAGTATATTGAAAAATATCCTATAACTATCATATTCGAAAAGAGGAGAAGATGGGGTCGTGTCAGCATATAGAACACATATGAAGATAGTTGGAGAAATACTCACAACTGCAAGAGATGATGCACCTGATGAAAATGGTGCCAGCGTTACTTACCTGATTAGAAAGGCAAACATTTCTCATGTAAGAATTTCAAAGATACTTGGCACACTTGTCTCACAGGGACTTTTGGAGCAAAATGATTCAAAAGTTGCCTGTAAATACAAAATTAGTCAGTCTGGAAGAGAATTTCTTGTTGCATATCAGACATTTAGTAAATTTGCAGACAATTTCGGTCTGACAATTTAATCATCTAATTCGTCATCAAAATCATCTTCAAAGTCATTATCTAAATCTGGTTCTGCGGACATAATTATTTTATGAAATTTTTTGTTATAATTTTTACTCGCCTAGTATCTGTACCACAAGATTTCGCGCTCTGCCTCTAGTGTCAAGCTCTACAAATACGATTTGTTGCCATGTTCCAAGCAACAACTTGCTGTCTTGAAACGGTGTTGTCAGCGATGGTCCTAATAGTGATGCTTTGACATGTGAGTGGCCGTTTCCATCATGCCACATTTTTTCATGATCGTATTCCATATTTTGTGGTGCTATTCTTGCAAGCATTTTTGGAAAATCCTTGACCAGTCCTGGCTCGTACTCGATTGTAGTTATTGACGCCGTAGATCCTGAAACAAACAATGTTACATTGCCGTTTCTTATTTTTGAGTCTTGGACAATTTTTGCAACTTGTTGAGTTATGTCGATTATGTCGTTTTCTCCTTTTGATTTTATTGTAATTGTTTTTGTAGTTACAGCCATGACCTTTACCGTAATTTGATTATTATTCAAGATAGTAGCACATAAAGTACATGCAGGTTTCCTGTGACAAAAAAGGCCTAGATATTGCGGCAAAATCTGTCCGCAATGGAGGAGTAGTGGTTTTTCCAACCGATACTGTTTATGGGCTTGGTTGTGATCCTTACAACTCAGAGGCTGTAAAAAAAATTTTTAAAATTAAAAAAAGGGGACAGACTAAATTATTTCCTATTCTTGCCTACTCAAAAAAAGAGCTTTCAGATATAGTGGTTTTTGATGAAAAATCAGATAAAATTGCAAAAAAGTTCTGGCCTGGCCAAGTTACCTTGGTTTTAAGACTAAAAGACGATAGAATTAGAAAATCCATGAATGTTCAGGACAAAATAGCTGTACGAGTTCCAAACAACCGTTGTGCATTGGCATTACTAAAAGAATGCAAGCTACTTGTTGGAACAAGTGCAAACATCTCAGGCATGCACTCATTTACAAATGCTGATGAATGTCTTGAGAATCTAGTAGGATATGACGTCTTTGTTGATGGTGGGGCTATACCTAGCTCAGGCGAATCAACCATTATTGAAGTTGATGATGGCAAACTAGTAGTTCACAGGGAAGGTGCCATCCCAAAAACGGAGATTATGAAACTGTTTTGAATCTAATTGTCACATGTCCAAGAAACTTTGAAGAAGAAGCGCAAAACGAGATAAAAAAAATCCTAGAAGAATTAGGCGATAAAACACCTGAAATTACAATTACAGACTTGTCAGGAATACTTACAGTAAAGACATCGATAGACCATGATTCTGTTATAAGAAAAATAAAGCAAATACTTGATGATGAGCCTTGGTCGATAAGATACTCGCTTAGAATAATTCCAATACAAGGCATCTCAACAACAAGCGTTGATGCAATTGCATCCGAGATGAAAAAACTAACAGGCGTGATTCAAAAACATGAAAGTTTTAAGATAGTTGTTGAAAAGCGAAATTCGAATATTTCTTCAAAGGAAATAATAGTAGAAATCGCAAAAAACCTGCAAAATAAGGTATCAATGGAAAACCCAGACTGGATATTATTAGTTGAAATTCTTGGAGGCAAAAGTGGTGTATCTGTGGTAAAAGAGGATTCGATTATCAGCGTGCAGAAAATAAAACGCAGACTATCTGAATAATACTGCTGCTCTTTCTGTCAGCAAATCTTCCAATGGTGTCTTTGACAGTACTGTGCCTAGTTGTTTTTTTGATATATTGAATTGTTTTTTTAAAAATGATTGGTTATTTTTTGCTAGTCTTGTTATTGATGGTTTTAGTAAAGTGTACAGCTTGTCCAAAGGCAGTTTTTTACCAATTGCAATAATTACAAAATCTTCGTTGTTTTTTACTCCTACAGTATTTATTGCCTGAATAATTTGGTTTGTTCCTGCAAATCTCATAAGTATGTCAGTTTCTAGCTTTTTTGAAAGTAAAATGTCATGTTTCTTGGCATAAAGCGATAATAGAATTATTTTTTTTACATGGTCTGGATTAAGTATAAAATTTGATGATATGCCTTGAATTACAATATTTGGAAATTTTTCTCTTAATTCGTCAAGAAACTTTATGTTAGATTCTTGTTTTTTCATTGCAAAGATCTCTACTGTTTTATTATCTACTAGAAACTTGATTCGAGTCGAACCACCATGGATTATTGGTATTATGCTGACAGTGTCATTTGCCTTTAGTTTAGCTGAAAAACCACCCATTGTGGATGAATCCACGCCATTAACTGCCACAAGTAGGTTGTTTGTATCAAGATCATTCGTATTTTCTGGTTTATTTTTTACCAAAAAATCAAGTAGATCTTGAATTGTCAGATTATCTTGAGTTACAGTAATTTGGTCGGTTGAAAAAATTTTTTTTGCTCCACCAAACAGTTTGACCGTAATCAATGCAATTTTGTTAATTTGTAACTCGAAATTAATCTTATTCTATGAAATCTTAACTTGCGATTTCTTCTGTGATTGGTTCTGCTTCTACAGATTCGGCAGTTTGGTTTAATTCCTGTTTTTCACTTTCAATCTCTTCAAGCTCACGCTTTATGCATTTAGTGATATATCCTGCCAACTGATTTTTCAAACCTTTAGAGCGGACTATGGAAACTTGATCTAACACTTGTTTGTTTTCTGCAAAATCTGTTCCAAATCTGTCTTTGTGGTTTTTGAGAAGATCTAGTGCTAGTCGTTTGATTCTATCCACTCATCCGGTTATCAAGGTGGGTTTTTTATACCTATATGCCAAGATACACATCTGAATTTTTTTCTAAAATTTTTGACAGCTCATCATACGACTTTCTCAGTATCTTTGAGGCGCAAAAGACAACACTTGGTATAAAACTAATCTGAGCTGGCTTTAGTCCAAAACATTTTGCAAATCTTACTGGTCCATCTGTCTCTACTAGTATTTTGTCTTCATTTGTGTTTTCTAGCAAAACTTGTTTATCCTTTGCATACACCATAACAGGACCATACGATACGTAAAATCCATTATCCATTGCTTTTTTTAGTTGTTGCTTGCTTCCATCAAACCAGTGTAGTAACACTCCTTTAAGGGAATATGATGAAAGAATTTGGTAAATCTCATCGAGTGTTTTTCTTGAGTGAATTGAAATTGGTTTTTCTAGTTTTTCTGCGTGTGATAAAAATTCTCTAAAAACATGTTCTTGCCTTTCAAAGTCTTCCTTTGTATTGACATATGTCTTGTCCAATCCAATTTCACCAATCCCTGCCAGTTTGTCTGAATTTTGATTGATTAGATCTAACACAGGTTCAGTTTCTTGGCTTGCCATTTGTGGATGAATGCCAACAAATGGCAGTATCAGGTTGCTTTTTTTTGCAAGCTCAAGTGTTTTGATTGAGGTTGTATAGTCTACAGAGACGCAGCATCCTTTGATCTGCATTTTTTGCATGCCATTAATGATAAAGCCTAGTTCTTTTTCATAGAATGGATCCGACAAGTGAATGTGAGAGTCTACTAGCCAGCTCATGGTTTTTCGTAATTACCTGTTGAATTAGTCTGTATAAATCGATTCCAAGGTGATTATTTTTTACTCAAAGTTTTTTATCGTTGATTTTAAAGACTCTTTTGATGAAATCATCCGAGCTTGGGCTATCAGCTATGTACAGGATCTTAAAAAAATCTGGAGCAGAACGTGTCAGCGATGAATCAGCTGATGAGTTAAGGCGAATACTAGAAGAGGTTGCTACAAACATAGCTAAAAGTGCAGTCGAAATGTCAATTCACGCTGGAAGAAAAACTATCAAGGCAGAGGATATCAAACTAGCAGCAAAGCCATTTGCAAAATTATAATCTAAGAGTTTAATTGTTGTCAAGTTGTTTTTCTGACTACGGTGAGGTGGCAGAGCGGTTATGCGTGGGCCTGCAGAGCCTATACAAGGGGGTTCGACTCCCTCCCTCACCTTCTGTGTAATTTCTGATCTTAGTTCAGTTATTATGTAATTACCTGCTTTTCTAAATATAGAACATTTTAGAAAAGATACTTGGCTCAGTTAAACAACAATGGCCTGCTTGAATATATCCCTGGTTTGCAGTCACTAGTAGTTCAAACTATAGGTCAACCATTGGAGGGATTTTCAGAAAATATTCGAGTAAGCATTAAAGAGTATGTTGAGGATGCAAGTAACGAAGTAGAAAAGGGAAATAATTTTCTTCATTGGATTTTAACCAGAGTTTTTGAGGCAACAGAAGACGATGCTGCAGATGCTATAATTGATGGAGCGAATGATCTTGGAATAGATGCATATCTACCAGTTGATTTTTCAGACAACACAATAAGGTTATTTCAATCAAAGTATGGCTCATCTCATTCTATAGATGCAATAACCAAGTTCAAAGAAGATGTCAAGCGACTGCTTGGTCGTGATGTTACAAAAATGCGTCCAGAACTTGCACACCTTGTCACCCAGATACGGGAGAAAAACCTCCAGATAAAGTGTTGCTATGTCACTGACCAGAAAGTAGACTACAAGGCAGATGAGGCAGTTGAGATAATAGACATTGAAGAAATCATACAAAAGCTATGGGCCAGAATAAAAAAGCCGGCAGCAGGCAAAAAATCAAACATAAAGTTAGAAAAGATGCTTCGACACGACAACACTGTACTTGGTATCTTGAAGCTACGTGAACTGACAGACTTTGTGATAAAAAACCGCGATTATGTGTTTGAATCAAACATAAGGCAATGGATGCAGTTTAAGACCTCAGTAAACAAAGGAATTCGCGAAACCCTGCAAAATAATCCAAACAAGTTCTTTTACTATAACAATGGAATAACCATAGTAGTAAGTGATTTTGAGGAGCTAGAAAACAACACACTTGTCCTACATGCACCTCAAATCGTAAATGGAGCACAGACATCAAACTCTATTATTGACAAGGCAAAGCGCACAAACAACCTTGATGGAAGCATAACTGTTACAGTAATCAAAGCAGACGACGAGCAAGATCAAAACAACATAACAAAGTACAGAAATTCACAAAATGCAGTCAGGGGAAAGGATCTAGTCTCTCTGATGGACTTTCACAAGTCAATAAAGTCTCAGCTGGAAAATCTCAGATATTTTTATGAGATTCAGGCAGGATCTTTTGACAGCAAGACAAAGTCACAACAAAACGAGTATGTTGGAGATTCAATTTACGACAACTACCTTCCAGAAAATCATAAAAAAGTCATAGTAGCAAAAGATGCAATCCAGTCTCTAGTTGCAGGGCTAGAACAAAGACCCACAGAATCATACAGCTCACCTGCCCAGTTCTTGCCACGTGGTAGTAAATATGATGAAGTCTTTAATGAAAACCTAAAAGATGACTATAGACTATTACTTTACCCATACCTTGTAAAGGAATACTCTAAAAAATCGCTAAACTATGGTAAGCGTGGAGGTCACAAAACCAAAAGATATGCCACACTCTTTTTTGTAGCAGTTTACTTTAGAATACTGCATAAGAAAATTCTTGATACAAAAGGCGAGTTCAAAGAAGACATTAACAGACTAGAGCCCATATTCCGAAGCTACAAGCTAAATTGCAGAATACTCAAGCTTGCAGATACTGTTGTTACCAAGTTTCTTGAAGATTCAGTTGTAGATGATGAGATAAATGAAGCAAATACAAAACACAATTTCTTTTCTCATAATGTATGGAGTGATGCAATGCTGCGTGTTGTAGACAAGAAAATAAAACAAGAAGAAGAGGAAATCGAGAACATCAAAAAGCTAGTACACAGTTTGTTATAATCAAAGCGCGGTAGACATCTAACCATGTAAAAATTGCAGGAGGTTTACATTGGCCAGACTCTACCGCAATTTTCCTATAATGCAGTGATATTTAACTAGATTTTTCTTGCAGGATCTGATTTTTATATAGAACTAATCGAAAAATTGCACCATGATAAAGGAATTCAAGTGTACAATTTGCGGCCAGGCAATGGATCAGAAATACTTGCCTATGAAGAACTGGAATATAGATGGTCTTTTGTGTGGTAAATGTTATTCTAAAAAAATTTTTGAACACTATCCTGGAAAACATGTACGTGTCAATACATCTGACTAAAATTTGAAAATAATTTATCAGTTCATTTCTTTATACTTGTTTGCATAAAGACAGTTCCATGTAAGTGGATCCTCTTTTACCTGATCTTCTTGAAGAAATTTAATGTCGGTTATGGTTTTTTGTCTTTTCAAGAGATTCACCTGAAAGCTTTCAAACTTTTTGCAGCTACAGTCTTCTACAAGACATGCATCTGAATCTCCTTCTTCGTGATCATCGAGTCTGTGCCTACAGTTACAAACTGTATCATCTTTTGCATCTTTTTTGTGCATTGTTGAATAAACACCAAACCTCAGATATGCTTCACCGCCATGTCCATTTTTGAATCGTTCATAGTGCTCAGACTTTGACAGGATCTTGAAAAACGATATGTTGGTTGCCTGTTTTTTTGAATCAGAGCCCATGATAAACCAGTATTTGTCACCTGTTTCGACAAATCGTAGTTTGATGTCATGATCAGGCCACCAGTGAATTGTTGCATGCCATAGGTTTGCAGCCTGTTTTCTTTCCGAAAATAGTGGGACTATGTTCATTCTTAGGTCATAATATCGATAAGCAACTCCAAGAAAACCATCAAACCAAGGAGGGAGACTTGATTTATTTTGCAACGAACCAAGATCTAGAGTATTATATTTATCTCATCGTAAAAAGAGGTAATACTCTTATATTGCAGTATTAGGAGGAAAAGTTGTATGGTAGTGTATAGATCCAGCATGCAAATTGTAGCTGACCTTCTTACAGCAACAGACCAATGTGGTCAAGAGGGAATAAAGACAACAACACTGCTTACAAAGGCAAACCTTTCACACTCTAGACTTGCAAAGTTTATCGAGAATCTAACAGGCGCTGGTCTGATTAACAAAATAGAGTATGATGGAAAAAATGTCTTTGTGATAACTCCTAGAGGCAGACAATATCTAGAGTCATACAAGCAATTTTCTGATATAGCAGAAACTTTTGGATTAGAAATTTAAGAAACTACTTTTTTGATTTGCGACTTTTATTGAGGTCTCGACGCGCCTTTCTGTCCTTCATTGCGCTGTAAATTATTACAAGAATTGCCCCGCCAAGCATCGTATAAAACATCACAATAACAGGTGGATCTCTTGTTACTGCTATGCCCATACCTGCAATTAAAAACATCAGGACCATTATCAGGTACTTATCCATGTGAGACCAAGATCACAAAATAATATATCTTTTTGAAAATGGTTGAATGCAAATGTCAAAAATACTAGAATTGATTGGTTTTGGGCTTGTTGGAGGAACGATTTATGCCTTTTTGGGACTCATACCACAAAAGGATCCTTTAGGATGGCCACTCTTTTGGGGCTGTGCTGCAGGGGCACTTGCAATTATTATTTATCGCAAAAAAAAGCGAAAAAAGTAGCGCGTCTATTTTCTTTTTAAATTGTTTTTTGGGTTTTTCTGATCAAAATTTGATCAACCGACAGATCTATAAAGGAGCATTTTGCGTATTAACGAGAGGGCATATGAGCGAGGCAGGAGTCTGGTGGAAAGGACTAAAAGAACTCGAAGTTGACATAGAAACCCTCGATGATAATAGAAAATAGATTTTGATTTTACAATTTTTTAGTAAAGCCTCGAACGGGGTTTGAACCCGTGGCCTAACGCTTACGAGGCGTTCGCTCTACCAGGCTGAGCTATCGAGGCACGCATCGGTTCCTATTAGAGTTTATAAAAAGCCTTTCTGGTTTGGTTTCAGTGAAAATATCAATCTCCGGTATTAGGGGAATTTTCGGAAATGATTTTACGCAAAAAGATGTTTTAAAATTCTGCAACAGCTTTGTTGTGCTTGTAAAATCAAAAAAATGCGTTATTGGTACAGACACAAGGCCGTCTTCACACATAATAAAAGAGACAGCTGCTGCTGCGCTGATGCAGTGTGGTATTGATGTATTTAACTTGGGAATGGTTCCAACACCTGTTGTGTTCAGAGAGTCAAGAAAGTATGGCGCTGGAATAGTTGTAACATCATCACACAATCCTATAGAATGGAATGGTCTCAAGTTTACTGTTGATGGAAGAGGAATAAATGAAGACGAGCTAAAATTGGTTGCAAGTGAACAAATCACATCAAAGGCAAAAATTGGAACTGAAAACTTGATTGATTCAAGCTATGTTGATGATGCTGCTAAATTGATTGGTAAGATAAGCGACATGCCAAAGACAACAATAGACATTGGAGGAGGTGCCGCAAGAAATGTTGCACCGTTGCTTTTAAAAAAATTAGGATGTAATGTGAAAACCATAAACGAAGACATTGGCAAATCTACCCGCGGACCTGACCCAACCACAGATAATCTGAATACTCTCATATCAAACACAGGCAACAAAGACATTGGATTTGCCTTTGATCTCGATGCTGATAGGCTAGTTGTTGTCTATGGTGGGAAAAAACAGTCATCTGATGTAACCTTGGGGCTAGGAGTCGCAAAGGCGCTAGAGCTTGGATACAAGAAATTTGTTTTTAGCATAGACACTAGCGTTGCAATTGAAAAATTTGTTAGACAAAACGGTGGAACTGTCCAGAGATCAAAGGTAGGTGAGGCAAATGTCATTGATCTTATGTTAAAGACAAAGGCTCAGGCAGGTGGAGAAGGTAGTAGCGCGGGTTTTATCTTGCCTGAGTTTAATTTTTGTAGAGATGGTCTACTAGCTAGCGGTTTTATTGCATCTATGCTTGGAACCTCAGCCTTTAATGAGATACTAAAGTTCATGTCAAACTATCATCAAAATAGGGACAAGATTGCAATCAAGGCAGATCTACACGATAAGACAATATCAAAACTCTATGAAAACATCAAAGGAAGATTTAGTGAAATCATTACAATCGATGGGATCAAGGCAATAATTGATGAGGATAGCTGGGTTCTAGTAAGAAAATCAAACACAGAAGACACTATCAGAATTTCATCAGAATCAAACAACTTGAAAAGATCTCAGGAGATAAAAAATGAGGTTTTAGATTTGGTGAAAAAAAGTCATGAGCAGATTAAATGAGGAAAAAATAATAAAAATTTTTCAAAGACATCTTAACAAAGACTTTGTTTCTGAAGACGTAGAGACATTCAAAATAGACAAGATTTCATGCGTTGTCAAGCTTGATACACTTGTTGAGAGCACCGACATTCCACCCAAAATAAAATTGCAAGACGTTGCAAGAAAAAGCATTGTTGCATGTGTTAGTGATTTTGCAGCAAAAGGAGTCAAGCCCCTTTATGGAATAATATCTGTGACAATTCCAAGAAAATTTTCAAAATCAAAAATACAAAATCTAGCAAAAGGATTTGGTCTTGCGTCAAGAGAGTTTGGCATCAAAATACTTGGTGGTGATACAAACGAAGGAAAGGAACTAGTGATTCAGGTTTTTCTTGTAGGTACGTCTGATAGCATAATTACACGCAATGCTGCTAGAGCAAATGATGTCATAATAGCTAGTGGGCCCTTTGGATACTCTGCTGCGGGCCTCAAAATACTGCTTGAGGGTAGAAAATCAGATACCAAGTTTTCAAAAAAAGCGGCAAATACAGTATTCAGGCCAAGACCGAGGATACGGTTTGGGTTACAAAGTCGCAGTTACTTTACATCGGCAATGGACTCTAGCGATGGTCTTTCTACCACACTTTATGAAATGGCAAAACAGAGCAAGAAAAAATTTGTCATAACAAATCTCCCAGCAAACTCTGATGTTTTTGAATTTGCAAGAAAAAACAGACTAGATCCTTTAGACTTGGTTTTCAACGGAGGTGAAGAATACGAAATTGTTGCAACTGTTAGTCCTGCAAAGCTACAAAGACTAAAAAATAATGCTAAAAGACTGAAAATCTCACTTTTTGAGATAGGATTTGTTACTTCTGGTAAAGGAGTAGAATATTGGCAGGGAAACAAGATACTAAGAATAAAAAATCGTGGCTGGATGCATTTTTCAAACTAGTGGCAATCTAAGCTTGGGAAATCTTTATCAGTTTTAGTGAATTGTTTATACCATGGAAGTTCAAAGGGCAGCTCAAAGACTTTTGCAACTTAGCCCATCTGTAAGAGTAGTAACTATTTGCAACAATGATGGAAAGCCAATCTTTTCTGCACATGCGAGAAGAGTGAAAAACCTTCTCTCAAGAAGAGAGAGTAAATCTTCTTTGCAATCTGCGGCAAGAGCTTGGAAAACAAGAAGATTACTACAAAGAAAGCTTGGGCCATGCAAATATGTACTGGCTGAATACGGAAAAGTAAAAAGAATTGTCATGCCTGCGGGAAAAAATCACTTGCTGTATGTGACTACCACACCAGCCTATGATCACAACAAGGTAATTAGAAAAGTGCGTTCATTTCGATAGCACTAACCTCATTATTTTTTAATAATAACTTTGGATGTTGCTCTACTGAGCTATTTGATGTTTTGTTGTATTTGTTTAGAGTTTTCTTCTTCTGGTTCCTCTACCAGAGCTAACCCACATGCCTTTTGTGGATTTAGTTGGCGTGCTTTCAATATCGCTAAACTTGACCTTTGAGGTTCCGCGGCCCATTGTGATATACCTGTCTTTAGCTGCCTGCTTTTGCGCTTCTTGATGTTCTTTGAACGCTGCACCTGTCCAATTGTCTTTCTCTTTTTCGGTTACACGCCTTGAAGTTCCTCTTCCTCCAACACGAATGATTCCCATTTTGTTTAACCTGTATAGTAATAGTTGTATCTCTTTATAAAAATTTGATGCGTGGTTTTCAAATTTGATATTTAATTTCGTACATAAATCAAAATTTCTTTGGCTCGCATGGATCCCAAACTAATGTTTTTTAAACCCATCAAAGCGTGGGTTAACATTGTCAGAATCAGAGTCAAAAATTGATGAAATGGATGAAGCCTTAGATGAAGAAGAGCTCAAAGAAGATGAAGAAGCCCAAGAAGTTGAGATAAAAGCAAAGAAAAAAAAATCAGAAAGAGATGACACTTCTGGCAAAGAAAAATGGGGCATTGCACACATTTTCAGCAGCTACAACAATACCATTATTCATATGACTGACCTGACAGGTGCAGAGACCATAGCACTAAGCTCAGGTGGAGTCCATGTAAATGCAGATAGATACGAGTCTTCACCCTTTGCTGCAATGAAGGCTGCAAATGCGGTAGTCGAGTCCGCTAAAAACAAAGGTTTTACAGCTTTTCATATACGAGTAAGAGCAGTTGGTGGCGTTGGTTCTAGAGTTCCAGGACCAGGTGCTCAGGCTGCAATAAGGGCCCTTGCACGTGGTGGCTTTAAGATTGGACGAATTGACGATGTCACACCAATCCCGCATGACACCACACGAAAGAAGGGCGGCAAGCGTGGAAGAAGAGTCTAGGTCTCTTCTGCTAGTTTTAGTTTAACATTACATCCACGAGATTCAAAAAAATCAGACATAAATCTTGAAAACTTTTCCTCAGATTTCTGTCCTTTTGACTTTTTTATCATATCTGCAAACTTTTCGTTAATGCAAAAAAGAAGATTTGGTCTCAACCAGATCTTGAAAAAAGTCCATCCAAAGCGGGACATTGGGTTGCTCAGATGATAACCTCCTTCAACCTTGCAGAGGTTTTGAAGCTCATCTAGTGCCTTTGTAATGCACTCTTTTTCTTGATCATAGTTGATGGCGCTAATCTCTAGAACTGTTTTCATGACTCGGCATCATTGCTTGGTTGAGTTGACTTGCTTAGCTTATCAGATAGCGAGACAAATTTACCGTCCTGTTCAATGTTAATTTTAGTTTCTAGCCTGACATTTACGCCAACGGCTCTAAACAATGCTAAAAGTTTTCCGCCATCAAGTGTTTCATTTATTTCGCCAGACGATATCAGTTCTGCAAGTTTTCCAATTACAAATTTTGTCTGGCTTGGAAACTGAGTCTCTGCATTTTCTAGAACCTCAAGGCCACGGTAGCCAAGCTGCTTTACAACTATCTCACGTGGTGATGACGCGCTCTTTTTTTTCTCTTCAAGTGATGATTTTAGCTCTTCTTGTTTTTTCTTGTATGAAATGTTTTTTTGCATTTCTGCCAAGCGTTTTTGTTTTAGTGCCTCAAGGTCCTTGTCCTCTTCGCTCATCCCTTTATCACGCCTATTGGTACAAGTTTTGCAACCTTTGTTGCAATACCCAACTCATGTGATACATTGACTACTGCATCAACATCCTTGTATGCTTGTGGAGTTTCTTCTACAACACCGTCTCTTGTCAATGATTTGATAAATATGCCCTTGTCTGCAAGTGATTTTTTTACCTGCTCTTCTGTGTAATCACGTCTTGCCTTTGAGCGAGACATCATACGTCCTGCTCCATGGGCTGTAGAGCCAAAACTAAGATTCATCGAATTTTCTTTACCTAAAAGAATCCAGCTTGAGGTTCCCATCGAGCCTGGAATAAGAACGGGTTGGCCAATATCACGATATTTTCTTGGAACTTCTTCACGATTTGCAGGAAATGCTCTTGTTGCACCCTTGCGATGAACCACCACAGATTTTAGCTGGCCATCAATTTTGTGTTTTTCAACTTTGGCAATATTATGAGCCACATCATAAACTAGTTTCATATCAAGATCAGATTCTGATTTTTTGAATACACGCTCAAATGATTTTCGCGTCCAGTGGGTAATCATCTGCCTGTTGCTCCACGCAAAGTTAAGTGCTGCAAACATTGCAGTCCTGTAAGACTCGCCTTCTTCTGATTTGTTTGGCACACATGCAAGCTCTCTGTCTGCTAAGGTTATGTTGTATTTTCTTTGCGCTTGCTCTGATATCCTAAGATAATCGCTGCAGACTTGATGGCCAAATCCTCGAGATCCACAATGAATCAAAATTGTTATAGAATCTTTTGTGATTCCCATTTTTTTTGCTGCATTTTCATCTAAAATTTCTGCCACCTTTTGTACCTCAAGAAAATGATTTCCAGAGCCAAGACTGCCAAGCTGTGGCATACCTCGCTTGCGTGCTTTGTCAGAGACCTTGTTTGGGTTTGCATTTTTTATCTGACCGTTTTCTTCGCACACCTCTGCATCATTTTCAGAGCCATAGCCGTTATCAATTGCCCAGTTTACACCCTTTACTAGAACCTCATCAAGTTGGGAGTTGTTTAGCTTGACTGCACCCTTTGAGCCAACACCTGATGGTATAGAGTTGAAAAGATCAGTCACTAGATCCTTTAGTCTTGGCCTTACATCTTGCTCTGTCAGATTGGTACGTAACAGTCGTACTCCACAGTTGATATCATAACCAACACCACCTGGTGAAATCATTCCCTCCTCCGCATCCATTGCAGCAACTCCACCAACAGGAAAGCCATAGCCCTCATGACCATCAGGCAACACTATTGCATGGCCATGTATTCCTGGCAAAGTTGAGACATTGATTGCCTGAGAGATTGTCCTGTCTGTCATCATTTTTTCTAAAAGCTTTTCATCTGCGTAAATTGTAACAGGCACCCTCATGCCACGGCTCTTATCTGGCTCTATTCTATACACCATGTTACTTACTTTTTTTGGAGATGGTTGTGACATCAATAACGAATAGAGAAAAACCGCACACAATTTAAATCATAATTTTGTTTGTTTGTGTAATTTTTCTAAAAACCAAACAATTAGTTTAAAATGAATGTGATTTTCTTACTTTGTTGTAAAATGAAAAAGGCGATTGTTTTAGGCGGTTCTAGAGGAATTGGAAAAGCCATTGCAGATGCGCTAAAATCAATTGATTGTGATGTGATTGCAACATCAAAAGAGGAACTAGACACATCAAACCTTGATAGTGTGAAAAAATTTGCGCAAAAAAACAAGGAAACAGACATTCTTGTACTAAACACTGGCGGGCCACCTGCAAAGGAATTTCGTTCTGTTACAGTAGAGGACTGGCAAAAATACCACAACCAGTTGTTTTTGGGGTTTTGTGTTCTCTTGCAAAATATCACAATAAAAAATGATGGATATGTCTTTTTGATAAGCTCAGGCGTAATAAAAGAGCCAAACCCAAGATTAGTTATTTCAAGTGCCTATAGGCTGGCATTTACTAGCGTTTTTAAGCTGCTAAGCAAGGAGCTTGCTGCAAAAGACATTAGCTGCATCAACATAGCACCAGGCCTCATAGATACTGATAGGATGCGTGAGCTGATCCAAAATGCAGAAGAGATCAAAAAAACCATGCCAATGAAAAGATTTGGCAAGCCAAAAGAGATTGGAGATTTTGTTAAAGCAGTTGTGCAAAACAACATCAAGTATCTTTCAGGGGTTGTGATAAATTTTGATGGTGCATCTTCAAACTATACGCTTTAAAACATAGATTTATTTTCGATATAAAAAAAGAATTAGTGTTGTCGATTCTACCTATAGACAGTGGTCGCTATGGCACAAAAGAGATGGTAGAGATTTTCAGAGAGCAAAACAAAATAAATTATCAGCTAGAAATCGAAGGGGCCACTGCCTTGGCGCAAAGCGAGATAGGAATGATTCCAAAAGATATTGGAAAAAACATCCTTGTGACTTCTAAATCTGGCAAGATTACTGCAAAAAGAATCAAGCAGCTGGAGGCAAAAAGCGATCATGATACGGCAGCACTTGTAGAAGCCTTGAGTGAGAAATGTAAGGCAGAGGCAAAACCATGGGTTCACTATGGACTTACAAGTAATGATCTCGTAGATACTAGCACCTCGATGCAAATGCGAGACGCACTAGCAATAATCCAGCCAAAGGTTGCAAAGCTTGCTCTGCTTTTATCAAAGATGGCACTAAAATACAAAAACGTACCTGCAGTTGGCAGAACACATGGCCAACATGCAAGCATAATCTCGTTTGGTCTGAAATTTGCAAACTGGGCAGCAGAGATGGCAAAGCATGTTGAACGGGTTGAGGAAATAAAAAAGCGAGTGTTGCTTTGCAAGACACTTGGGGTTGTTGGTACTGGTTCTCTTATGGGTGCAAAGGCACTAGAAGTGCAAAAAAGAGTTGCAAAGAAATTATCACTTTATCCCGCAGAGGTCACAACCCAGATAATTCCGAGGGAAAGATATGCAGAATATGTGTTTTCTCTTGCACTTTTGGGCTCTACACTTGAAAAAATTGCAGTAGAGATACGCAACCTGCAGCGAACAGAAATTGGTGAAGTAGCTGAATATTTCAAGGAAGGACAGATGGGAAGCAGCGCCGTTCCTGTAAAAAGAAACCCTACAAAAAGCGAGAGAATTACTTCACTATCAAAGCTTTTGCGCAGCCAGGTACACATATCATTTGAAAATATTCCTCACTGGCATGAAAGGGACCTTTCAAACTCTGCAAACGAGCGCTTTACCATACCAATGTGTTCTATTTTGCTTGATGAGATGTTAGAGGCCATGATCAAAATTATCCAAACTTTACATGTAGATGCAAAAAAGATTAGAGAAAATCTCTATGTCACAAAGGGGCAAATATTTTCAGAATTTTTACTAAAGGCATTACTCAATAAGGACATTCCAAGATTCAAAGCGTATAGAGTAGTCCAGAAGGTAGCGTTTTTGGCTCATGACAAGGAAATGGATTTTATTGATGCCGTAAAAAATGACAGATTCATCTCATCTTCTCTGAATAAACGAGAAATAGAATCAATATTTGTTCCAGAGAATCATTTTGGTGCATCTTTGATGATAATTAATAATGTAAATAAGACAGTTCAGAAAACTGTCAAAAAATTCATCTAGATTTTATCAAAGCTTTGTGTATTTGTGAACCATACTGTAGTGCTTTTTTGCGCTTGTTTGCAGCCTCTTCTGGAACGCCGATCTCTAGTGCAAGTTTTCTTATGATGTGTTTTCTTATGAGATCATCGTGTCCTTTGATTTTTTCAGAAACTGGAATCTTTTTTGCATAGCTTATGAAATCTTGGTTTAGAAAGGGTTGGGTGATTTTTACGTTAAATTCAGATGATATTGCGTTTACTGCTTTCATCATGTTTAATTCATTTTCAATTTTTTTGTCCATTAGTTCAATTATTTTATCATCGCCTTCCTTGATTGCATCCCTATAGCCATTATAGCCGCAGAATAGCTCATCAATTCCATTTGCTGTTGCTACTGTATCGAGATTCAGGCTTTTTGCTAGCTTTGCGACATGGTAAAATGCAATACAGTTTTCATTCCATGATAGATTATCAGTGTTGATTTTTTGTCTTATTTTGTTTGAGATATCGGAAAAATCATCTGGAGATATTTCTAGGATTTTGTGTGGCAAGCCAAGCATTTTTGAAATCTTTTTTGAAAACACGATATCATGAGAATCGCTAAAACCAATGGTAAGTAATGTAATATCACATTCAAGATCTGAGCAGATTTTTGCTAAAAGTGAGCTATCAACGCCTCCTGAAAATGCAATTCCAAACTTTTTTTTAGAAATTGTGCTTTTTATCGCATTTTGCATTTCATGTAGCAACTCCGTTTTCATATCAAAAGTTGCAATATGGGATACAAAGTGGTTACTGTCTGCTAAATCTAGCAGATTTTTCGTAGTTTCACATATGAAATTGGTAATTTTTAGCAGTCAAGCTTATAAAGATAGTACCGTATTATACGGTATTAGTGATATATGCGTTGCAAGTGGAACTTTCAAAAGAAAAGATCATTTCATTACGAGAAAAAGTTGAAAGAAAAAACTCGATATTCAAGGACAAAAGGTATCTTGATTCATTGTTTTTGCCTTCTAAAATCATAGGAAGAGAAAAGCAGGCAGAACAGCTAATCCAGTATATCGATAGTCTAAAACAGGGACTTTTGGTTCCTGTGATCTCTGTTTATGGAAGAAGCGGAGCTGGCAAGTCAACTGTTGTACGATTTGTTTGCCAAAATATGTCTGATGTTTTGTCATTTTCATTTGTGAATCTTAGAAAGGCAAAAACAGTTTTTGGTTGTTCTAATTTGATCTTATCTGAGCTTGGATCTGAGAACCTAAAAAGTGCACAGGGACTAAACAAGGCAATTGACTGCATGGAAAATAAGATAGAAAAAATCCTTGCGGAGGAGAACAAAAAGTTCTTTGTTTTGATACTAGATGAATATGATGTAATATTTTCTGATCCTAGGGGCAGACCATCTGATTTTGTGTACAAGCTTTTGACACTTGAGGAGAATCTGAGGGAAAAAGGTCTTTGGTTGTGCATCATAACAATATCAAACAATGCACTGTCTGAACACGATCTTGATGATAGGGTAAAGTCAAGAATTGGGAACTCTGAAATCTTTTTTGAGCCATATAGACAGGAAGATGTTTTTAACATTTTACAAGATAGGGCAAAAAAGGCTTTTTCGGTAAAGATGGATACAGCCATCTTGAAACTTTGTGCAAAGCTTAGCTCTGATGATCATGGCGATGCACGCAGAGCTCTTGATTTGCTTCGAATTGCAGGCGAGCTCTCAGATGGTAAAAAACTCACATTGGAAGATGTTGATAAGGCAGTAGAGTTGCTGCAAAAAGACAGAGTTGCAACAATTGTTACAAACTCTTCATATCATATGAGATTAGTGGTTGGATCAATTTGCTCGCTTAGTCTTCTTAGCGGGAATCCGTGGTGTGCTACATCTGCAATTTACAAAAAGTATCATACTATAATATCAAAGGAATTCAAACCACTTTCATACAGAAGGATAGTTGATCTGCTTGTTGAGGTTGAAAACTCTGGATTGGTAGTTTCTAGAACCATATCTAGAGGAAGGTATGGCTATGGTAATGAGTATAAGCTTAAACTTTCGCCTAGTTTGATTGGTCCGTTTGTGTCAGAGGAATGGTGGAATAGCGTGATAGAAAAAAAGAAACAACTAGATGAGTTAGAAGACATTAAAGCTGAGCTAAAATCAAGACCCAGATCTCTTTTTTCACGACCTCTTTTCAGGTCATCTAATTTCTTGAAAAAATACAATTTGGATTTGTAAAAAGATCTACTGGATTCGAAGGGACGAGGGTACCATTCTGTCCTAATTTTAGTCCCGTTTTGTTCGTAAAATTGGTTTGAGCTTTAGAATTAGAATAGCAGAAGCTAAATCTCCTACCTAATTTTATTTTTTATCGCCAAAAAATAATAAGGTAATAAATCACTTTTTGAAACAAATGAAAGCAAAAAAGATAGCCATAATCTCTGGAATCGTTGTTTTGGTTTTGGGCTTGGTTGCAATATCTCAGGCAAACATATTTGGTACAAACTTATCTGTATTTGCAGAGAAAAGCTATTCACAGATAGAAGATTATGAGATAAGAAATGCAGGTGGAACAATATTTTTTTCAGTAAAGACAAAATCTGATCTACCTAGTACAAGTGAGGATTTTGAAAAATCAAAAGTAATTTCTTTTGGCTATGGGTGGCTTTTACAAGACAATGATAGCAGCTTGGAAGGCATTTTTTCAAATGTTCATACGATAGGCGGCTTTATTGGCCCATGGCATTCTGAGATCGTAAGGCTTGTGCCAATGGATGATATCTTTTGTCTTTTGTCTGAGCCAATGATAAATGAGATCTCTGCAGGAGATGGTCTTGTAAGGGTGATTTTATCTGAAGATCAGCTTGACTTTTCATCACATGAAATTGACAGAGCTGCATCTATTGTTATTTTGGAAAATCTTTCATGCAGATCTGGGTTTGAGGCGAAAATAGTTAATGAGCTCAAAAAAGGCTAAAACGTTAGTATTGATTTTTTCCTGAGAAATTTTGTTGTGAATACCAAACACATCAACGATAAAACAAGAACAAAAAACACAGAAACAGGAAATTCTGGAGTAACAGATAGTGGTATTTCAACAAACTCTTGACTCTGATCAATGTTTTCGATTCGTAGCGTAATATCGCCTAGATCCTTTTCTGCAAATCTATGGTTTTCAAAGCTACCTCCTGCCTTTGCAAGTCCCGACTTTCTAGCTATTTCATTTCTATCCTTTATTAGAACAAAATCATACTCTGCCTGTGGTATTGGAATCTCTGTTTTTTTGTCATATATTGTTATTATGAACTCTGCATCGTTGAATATTTCAAGCGGTGATGGGATCCAGGTAAGATCAACAAAATAGCTTCCTTCTACTCCTGTTGGTGTTTGGCTTTCAAGTCGTAGTGGGAATTTTTGTTCAGGAGTTTTTTGTGGTTCTACTACTACCATAAAATCAGCAGATGCCAAAAATTGGTTGTTTATGTTTTCAATGCTTACAACAACAGGCCCTACATTGTTATTTGAAAAGACATATTCTGTAAAGAAGCTTTTTGGTAGAGTATTCATTTGGGCATCAATAGTTTTTCTTAATAGTTCTTTTCCATTTTGTTTTAAAACAAAATCGTATGTGACTGGCTTTTGTTCTTTTACAGCAACATAAAGCTCAAAAATATCAACATAAAATTTTGTTTGCTGATTGTTTTGTATGATTGGAGGATCCCACCATAAATCCACCTGATACTGGACATTGCTTGTATGAGATGACAATGGAAGCTTTACCTCACTGCCAGGCTCTATGGTAAACAGCATATTTTGTGAGAACTTGGCTGCGTCATCTTTAATTGCGAAAAGCTCTAGTTGAGACAAAATCAGATGCACAATTCTGTCATTTTCTGAATAATCATCGATTACAACTGATCGTTCAGGTAACAGAATTCCATTTACAGCTGCATGATAATTTGTTAAAAGCAAATCACCGAAAGTCTTTGGAATGTGAACTTCCATGTGTACAACACTTACCTGTTCTAGATAGTCTTGTTTCCAATCAAATGGCATCGAAAATGATATTTTCCTTTGATCTTGTAGGTACTCAAAATTCTCTATATTATCATAGTATGATGTTATGCCAAGAAGGTAATATTTTTCATTTGAACCAGCAACATCATGTAACGTTTTTTCTGCCAAACTTATTGCTGCATTAAATGAAATAGGGTTTTCCAAAAATTCAGCTGACTCTAATGTTAGTATCTTGATATGAAAGTTGTAAAGGCCACCTGAGGTAAAAATCGGCCCTTCAATTGTTATTGGGTTTGAACCATCTGCTTTCCATATTTTGCCAGATGGTTTCTGTTTGCCGTAAATTTTGAGCTCAGAACCTGTGGTTTTTGTTTTAAGATACAGACTACCAAGCTTGTCATAAAAGAGATCACTGAAAATCTTTTTTTCTCCTTTTGATAGCTCAACAAGATATGTTACGTCATTGATAGCCTTTCCTGTATCTGCGTCAAAAAACTTAACAACTATCTCGTGTTCGTTTTCCATTTGTTCGTAGGTTGGGGGATTAACTGAAAGGAAAATTGTAACGTTTCTCTCGTCAAATTTTACAGGAGGAAGCGTCTCACCGCCTATGCCATGACCAAAGGCAGGCTCAATTGTAACGCATAGAAAACATAATGGAACAAAAAGCAAGAAAACTTTCAAGCGCATATATTCTTGCAATTTTTTAGTGGTAGAAAAAGTTGTTTTATGATTTGTTTTGACTAGAGCGGATTTATAATATCTTCAAAGCTTGACGCTAGCTTCTCAAGGCCTGATGGACTGTATTTTTCAATTACTTTG
>Ga0194113_10000932_pt1 | contig 39772 bp, 21 predicted proteins | sample TA2MahC200mmetaG_FD_146193 | JGI IMG/M metagenome (GOLD analysis project Ga0194113, IMG submission 146193) | Freshwater microbial communities from Lake Tanganyika, Tanzania - TA2015017 Mahale Deep Cast 200m | ecosystem: Environmental > Aquatic > Freshwater > Lake | place: Tanzania: Lake... | reverse complement strand
AGGGGATTCTTACGCCGATGGGGAGGATGGGGGAGCAGAGCACGGCAGAGGACTGCCGTGGCTACAAAGAGGAGCGGAGCTCTTGTAGCCCCGGCAGTCCTCTGCCGGGTCCGTTCTTCTCTTCCCTATGCGATCGCCCTGTCATGCCCTTCCGCACTTGGGAGTTGGATGTTGAGTGTTGGGTGTTGAGTGTTGGCAATCCTACTCGTCCACCGTTCTCAGCCTGCCCGCCGTAGCGCGAAGCGCGAAGGAGGGTCGCCGTTCTCGTCAACCGACTCTTCCTCTTTCGGTGGACGATTACGGGCGACGATTACGGATGACGATTAAGAGATTCCCATCGTAGCCCGGGGACAGCCCGGGGCTACTTGCGGCACTGTCCCCACCTGCGCTACGGATAGGGAAGCAGTTGCAGCCCCTTGATGAACTGGTAGTCCCGCCGATTCTTCGTGGCCAGCGGCACACCCAGAACCATGGCGGTCGCGGCAATGAAGGCATCGGGAATGAGCAGTCCGTGGCTGAGAGAGTAAGTCCGCAGCAGTTGCGCAGCCTTTGACGACATGGATTCCTGGAGACATATGATCGTGAAGCATTCAAGCGATCGGTTCAGACGATTCTGTTCGACCTTGTTGCGGCAACCGACCAGCAGTTCCATCTCTGTGACAATGCTCAGAGACAACGCATATGCATCTTCGTGCTCTTTCAGAAAGGCTATGGCGTCCGGTTGTGCCCGGGCACTGTCGATCAGGATATCGGTGTCGACAAGCAGAACTTCAGCCACGGGGGCCCCACCCTTTACGGCGCTGCTCCCGGACCCACGCAGTGCTGTCGGTCATATCCGCGCGATCGCGCCACATACCGACGAACGGCGCGGTGGACGGACTGCCGGACTTGTTTCCCGTGGCGCGCAACGTCGGGCGGTTGGAAAGGAACCCGACAAAGTCGAACACCTCCCGTTGCGCCTCCTCGGGCAACCGGCCTATCGCTTTGACAAGCAGGGTCGCGTTCATTCCAGCCTCCCTCATCGATTGCCTGCAGCATACGGCGGCTCGTGCGCACATTCAAGCCGGAACGATGCCGTGACAGGACATCGTGGCCGCGTCCGTGAACAAGAAGAAGAGGGGATTTCAGGGCTTGGCGGTTCATCCTGTACGTGTCGAAACAGCAGAAGCGCAGAGGAGCAACACCCTGCCCGGATCGGTTCACGATTACGGGCGACGATTGCGGCACACGATTAGGAGATTCTCATCGTAGCCCGTAATCGTCGCGCGTAATCGCGTGCCACGCCGTAGCGCTTGGGCGAAGGCGGAAGCCGGGCGACGAAGCGTATCCGACAAAGTGTGCGACGAAGTGTACGACGAAGTGTCCCACTCGTAATCCGTAATCGTCGCGCGTAATCGTCGGCCGATCTTTCTCTTCTCTTTCGGTGGACGATAGCGGGCGACGAGAGCGGCAGACGACTAAGAGATCCCCATCGTAGCCCGTAATCGTCGCGTGTGCCGAACTGGGGCATACGGCCACTTGTGCCAAGTGGCCGCCACCGGACGCAGGCGGACGGGACGTCTGCCGCACTACGCCAGCAACCTGAAGAACGAGAACTTCGACGCGCTCTTGTCGAAGGTGATCCCCTCGCTGCATCCACGAGACTGCGCCGCGAAGGCGATCAGCAGGTCCGAGAGATCGACGCGGCTCTTCCTGCCTTCTTCCAGCAGGTTCTGAAGGACCTGGACATCCTCGAACTCCAGGATCGGCATGCCCTTCAGTTCGTCGAGCGAGTCGAGTATCTCCTCGCGGGGCCTGTCATAGGTGCTCTCGAGGACCCACATCATTTCGAGGACGACCAGCAGGGGGACGAACAGCACTTCGCGAGTAGACTCGGCCTGCTTGAAGCGATCATAGACGAGTCTCGCCTGCCTCTCGTCATCACGCACGAGGAACCGGACAATGACGTTCGAGTCGAGCGCTTTCACGGTCTCTGCCCCCGCATTCGCCTGGCGATGGCCTGATTCATCTCCTCAACGGTTTTCGGGGTCTGCCCACGCCTGTAGAGCCTCCCGAATACCTGATCCACCGTTCTCGTGATCGGCTTGAGCACCGCTTCGGTCTCGCCATGCACAATGAACTCAACGCGGTCGCCGGAATGGATGTGAAGCGACTCCCGCACCTTCTGAGGTATGGTGATCTGTCCCTTGCTCGTAACGGTCGCGGTAACCATATGCTGCGCCTCCTTACTCGTGGATTCTTCCTTACTCTACCGTAAGGACAGGCGGGCGTCAATCCCCCACGCGGGACAACCGCTCAGCGGGAATCAGGAATTTGGATGTCTCCCCTTTCCTGAGTTCCTGATTGCCAGATCGGATTGGCAGGGAGGCAGACACGACGGTGCCAAGGAAGTCGAGACGCGACACTTTCGGTGGACGACCACGGCGACGACTACGGATGACGATTATCGTCGTCGGCCTCCGTCCTCGGTTCGACGGGACAGCCCGGGGCGCGTCGCGTAGCGCGGCCCCGCCCGCCTGCTATGCGTAGCATTGCGGGCAGGTCCCGGGGCCAGCGCCGTTCCGCCCTCGGCCCGCGCGATCACCACACATGCCGTTTCCGCACTTGGGAGTTGGGTGTTGAGTGTTGGATGTTGGATGTTGACAGGGCCGACGCGTGCGGCGCCTCGGTTGCGCATCCTCGCCCGCGGGCCGGATATGGAAATCCGGCCTACGGCGGTTACGACTTGGCGTCTTGTCTTAAGATCTGAGGTCCCAGAGGCATCATACGGGGCAGTCACCGGCGGCGCCTCCGGCGCGTCACGGCTCAGCTCCGTCCGTCAGGCGCCTGAACCTCTTCCTTCAACTCGCGCGGCAGGTCGTCCCAGAGCTGCGGATGAGCTTCCACAAGGCGCGCAATGTCGGCAAGGTCCTTGATCCTCTTGCTTTGCCGACGCTCGGGCTCCGACCATGCCTTGATCTTTCCCCTGAACGTGTCTTGCAGGGATGCCACCCGCATGAGGATTCCGTGAACGTCGGCCGCAACGGCGCGCGACGGATAGTCGCGGTAGAAGTCTTCCGTGCTGAGTTGTATGCTGACCGCGGATCGCCCTTTGAAGTTGACCGACCACGCGAACCGCTCGGAACGAAAGCCCGCTTGCTCGAGCAGGGACACCGCGAGTTCGACGGCGTCCGAGGCGACGACCAGGTCAACGTCCTGGGTCACCATCGGCTGTTCCGCCCAATGGTTTACGGCAACGCCGCCGATCACGCACCAGGCAACATCGGCCCGCTCGAGAGTAGCGACAAGCCGGGTGACATCGTCGCTTCCGCCTGATGTCTGCCAGTCATAGAATTGCTTCCCAGTCATGGCCCGCAGTATCGTGAAAGACCTTTTCGGCGTCAATCTTCCCTTGTTGGTTACTGGGTGTTGACGTAGTCTGCCCGCGATGAAATCCCGCGATCGGAGCCGCCGCAAACGGCGCGCGCCCACGCCGCCCGCGAAGCGTTCCGCCGTGCCCGTCGGCGCGCAGACGGCTCTCCCCGGCAGGGCGGCGGCCGCCACGGAAGCCCGCTCGCTGTCCTCGAGGGCCAAATGGATGCTCCTGCTCGGGGGCGCGCTGCTGTTCGCGGCGCAGCGGGCGATTCTCTGGCGGTCGTATGCCGGAACGCCGGTCCCCCGGGCGCCTTTCGCCGATCCGATCGTGTACCTCCACCTGGCCCGGACCTGGGCGGCGGGGAACCCCATGCCCGAGCAAGCCGTGTTTCATCCGCCGCTTTACCCCTATGTGGTGGGGTTGATCTTCAGGGCATTCGGCGAATCCATGCGGGCGATGATCGTCGTTCAGAACGTCGTTGGAGTCCTGGCGGCCGTTGCGATTCTCGGCGCCGTCATCCGGATCGTCGCGCGGCTCCGTCCGATCCTTCTGACGATCCTGATTCTCCTGCAGGGAGGGGCCTGGATCTCGTACGAGTGGCGGCTGTATCCGGATTCGCTCTCCACAAACCTGCAGATTCTCGCCCTCCTCGGGCTCTGGATGGTCTGGGCCGGAAGGGAAGGCCCGGACTCCGGACCGGCCCCGGCGCCGCCCGGCCGCGACGGGGCACGGCCGCTGCCCGCGATTGCCCGGCACGCCCTTCTGGCGCTGAGCGGACTCCTGCTTGGGGCGGCCGTTCTTCTCCGGCCGAATCTCGTGCCCGTGCCCCCCCTGCTGGCCGCCTGGAGTCTGTTGCCGGCCGCGCGGGCCAGGCTCGGGCGATGGGGGATCGCCTATCTGCTGATCGTGCCGGCGCTCGCGCTTGCGCCGTTCCTGGTCCGCAACCGCGCGCTGGGCGCCGGCTGGTCGCCGTCGGCCAACGCGGGCATCACCTTCGCGCAGGGGAACAACGCCGGCGCGATCGGATGGTACTCGGCGCTGCCGGGCGTTTCCACCGACATCACGCTGCAGAACGAGGACGCGGTCCGTATCGCCCGCCGGCACGGCGCCCGGACAATCGCGGAGGCCGACCGGTACTGGCTGAAGCAGGGCCTGGCCTGGTGGCGGGACAACCCCGGCCGGGGCCTCGCGCTCGTGGCGAAGAAAGCTTTCCTGTTCTTCGGACCCCGGGAAATCGGGGGGGACATGTCGTTCGAATTCCTCAAGGCGCGCCTGCCCGCGCTCCGCGCGTCGGCGCTTGTGAACTTCCTGTTTGTCGCGTTTTTCACGCTGTTCGCCGCCGTCCCGCTGCGCCGATGGCGGTTCCCCGTGATTCCCGCGGCGGCCTTCGTCGGCGTCACGTTCCTCACCTGCGCGGTCTTCTACATGGGCAACCGCTACCGCCTGCCCGTCTGGCCGGTGCTTTCGATCGCCGCGGCGCTGGGGCTGGACCATGTCATCGCGGCATGGCGTCGGACCGCGCCCCGCGGGCATGGCGGGCTGCCGCGTTTCGTTTACGGCCTCGCCCTGCTGGCCGGCGCCGCGATCGTGATCGGGACGATCCCGATCCGGACTCCGTGGTACACGCAGCTTGCCGACTGGCACAACTGGGGCGTCATGGCCGAGCGCGCGAACATGCTTCCCGAGGCCGAGCGCGCTTACCGCCAGGCGCTCCGCATCGCCCCGACGCATCGCGAAACGCTGGAGAACCTGGGCTACGATCTTCTGCTCGCGGAGCGCTATGCCGAAGCGGAGGAGGCGCTGACCACGCTCGTGCGGGCCCATCCGGCTTCCTCACGGGGACAGGCGCGCATGGCGCTGGTCAGGCTCGCGCGGGGCGACGCTGCCGGGGCCGAGGCCTTTGCCCGGCGGGCCCTGTCCTTGGCGCCGGACGACGAAACCGCGCGGCGGGCGCTGGAGGAAGCGTTGCGGATCCGGGCGGAAGCGGGGAATTAGCCTGGAAAGAGCGGTTCAACTGCGGAGCAGTTGAACTGCTCTCTATAGGCTGACCGGTTACACAGCGGATTGCGTTCCTCTTGCGATTCGCGCCGCCGTCAGGCTATGTATATGGGATATGTTCTGTTCTCCGCTTGCCGTCATTCCGGTGATCGTCGGTCCGCTGCAGGTGCTGATCGCGGTCCTGCCGGCGCTGCTGCTTTCGCTGGCCGGGTCGATCGTGGCGATGCTCAAGCCCTCGGCCATGTGGGCCTTCGCGAAGCTGATGTGGCGGCAGAAGATGGCGTTGGCGATCGTCGCGGCGGTCGCGGCCGGAACCGTTTTCGGCGCGCGCGCCGCCGCCTCCCATTTCCGTCCGGCGACCGCGCGGGTCGCGGGCGCGGACTGGCCCATGTTCCGCGGCGGGCCTGAGCGCCGCGGATCCAACGACGCCGCCGAACCGCCCGCCGCCGGCGGCATTGTGTGGAGCTACACGGCCGACGTGCGCACCTTCTCCGCCAGCCCGGCCGTGGTCGGGAACCGCGTCTACGTCACTTCGGCCGACAAGGGTCCGCTGCGGGACCGCGGCGCGGTCTACTGCCTTGACGCCGACACCGGCGCGCTCGTCTGGAAGTCGGCGCCGCGCGACTACCTCGCCACGTTCTCCTCGCCCTCCATCGCGGGCAACTACCTCGTCGTGGGCGAGGGCCTGCATTTCACGAAAACCGCGCGCGTGGTCTGCATGGACCTGTCGGCCAACGGCCGCATCCTGTGGACGCACCAGACCCGCAGCCACGTCGAATCGACGCCCTGCATCGACAAGGAGCGCGTGTACGTGGGCGCGGGCGACGACGGCTATTACTGCTTCCGCCTCGCGCCGGGCGCCGACGGCGAGGCGCAGCTCGTCTGGCATACGCCGCCGGAGCGCTACCCGGACGCCGAGACCTCGCCGGCGGCGCGGAACGGACGCGTGTTCGTCGGCCTGGGCATGGGCGGCAACGCGATCGTCTGCCTGAACGCCGACACCGGCGACGAGATCTGGCGCCGGGAGACGCCCTATCCCGTGTTCGGGCCGCCCACCGCGGTCGACGGCTCGGTCGTGGTGGGCATGGGCAACGGCAATTTCATCGAGTCGGCCGAGGAGGTCATGCGCAAGGAAGTCGACAAGATGCGCAAGGCCGGCGGGAGCGAGGAGGAGATCGCGGCTGCCGCCCGGACCATGGGACCGGCGGGTGAAGTCTGGTGTGTCGCCGAAGACACCGGCGAGCCGCGCTGGACCTACAAGGCGGCGGAGGTGATCCTGGGGGCCGTGGTCGCCGACAACGGCAACTTCTACTTCGGCGCGCGCGACGGATACCTGTATTGCCTGTCGCGGGACGGCAAGCTGCGCGGCAAGTGGAACGCCAACGCGCCGCTGCTCACCTCGCCGGCCGTCAGCGGCGGGCACGTTTACGTCGTCACCGAGACCGGCATGCTTTACGGCCTGCGCGCCGGCGACCTGGAGCGCGTGTGGGAAGCCCGTCTGGGCTTCACCGGTCCCTTCGTCAGCTCGCCGGCCGTGGCGCGCGGGCGCGTCTACGTCGGGTCGCAGCAGGACGGCCTGCTCTGCCTGGGCGTGCCCCGCGGCCGGCAGCCCGAGATCGTCTGGGCCGGCTACGCCGGCGGCCCCGGGCGCGGCGGCAACGTGGACGGCCGGCCGCTGCCCGAGAAGGGCAAGTTCGTCTGGCGGTTCCCCGAGACGGAAGGCGCGGATGAGGCGCCGGACCTGCGCGTCGAGGCCCCGCCGGCCTGCCTGAACGGCGCGCTCTACGTGCCGGCGCGGGGCGGGCGCAAGGGCCTGCTGTGCCTGCGCGAGGAAAGCGGCGGCGGCAAGGCGCGCGGCGCGGAAGCCTGGTTCGCCGCCGCGCCCAACGCCGTGACGCTCTCGCCGGCCGCCACCACCGGCGAGGTGTTTTTCGTGGACGGCGCCAGGGGCGACGCCGGCCGCGCCCTGCGCTGCCTGGACGCCGCCGACGGGCGGGAGAAGTGGACGCTGCCCGTGGACGCCGGGGCCGCGGGCGAATTCGTTCTGACCGCGGAAGGCGGCCTGATCGCCGACGGCCCCGGCCGTCTGACGGCCTTTGACGCCGCGGGCCGCGTGGCCTGGCGGACCGACTGCGGCGACGTGCGCGGCATGCCCTGCGCCAGCGAGGCGTTCGTGGTTGTCGCCGCCGACCGTCCCTGCGGGCTGTGCGTCCTGGATCGGCCCACGGGCCGGGTGTTGTGGCGGCGGCCGCTCGACGAGGCGCCGGCCTCGGGGCCGCTGGTGCGCCGGAACACGATCTACGCGGGCACGCCCCGGGGCATCGCCGCGCTGCGTCTGTCCGACGGGGCGCCGGTCTGGGAAGCCGACGCCGGCGCGCCCGGCGCCCCGCCGGCGCTGGTCAGGGATCGCCTGGCCTACACCACCGCGGACGGGGCGCTGGTCGTCATCGCCCTCGAAGACGGCCGCGTGGAGCGGACCGTTGTCGACGTCGTGCCCGGCATTCCGCCGCTGGCCGCGCCGGAATCGTTCGTGTACGCCGTCGGAAGCGGCCTGATGTCCTGCCCGGCCGCCGCCGCCGGCGAGCCGGTTTCCTGGGCGCGGACCGACTGGCTGGGGCGGTTGACTTGCGCGCCCGTCATGGCCGACAGCCGGATCTACATCGCCACCGACACAAAGGGACTCGTATGCCTGAAGAGCAAGTAGCGAAGCCGGACGCCGGCGGCGGTCCGCGCTGGGTCTATCCGTTCGGGCCCGGGGTTTCCGGCGCCGGCGGTCCGGGCCGGGATCTGCTGGGCGGCAAGGGCGCCGGGCTGGCCGAGATGAGCCGGGCGGGCTTGCCGGTTCCGCCGGGCTTCACCATAACCACCGCCTGCTGCCGCGCGTTCTTCGACAACCGCGAGCGGTGGCCCGCCGGGCTGGAAGAGCAGGTCCGCCTGCACCTGCGCAAGCTGGAGGAGACCGGGGGCCGGCGCTTCGGACGCGGGCGCCGCCCGCTGCTGGTTTCCGTGCGGTCCGGCGCGGCGGTTTCCATGCCCGGCATGATGGATACCCTGCTCAACTGCGGGCTGCACCCGGAACTGGCCGGCGAGATGGGCGATCCGCCGGAATTCTGGGCGGTCTACACCCAGTTCATCCTCATGTTCGCGCGCGCGGTGGGCGAGATCCCGGCGGAGGCGTTCGGCGCCGCCGCCGATCCGCGCCGGGCCGATCGCGCCTCGGCGGAGGCCTGCCTGGACGTCTACCGCGCGAAGACGGGCCGTCCCTTCCCGACCGAACCGTGGGAGACGCTGCGCGAGTGCATCAGCGCCGTGTTCCGCTCGTGGAACTCCGAACGCGCCGCGGCCTACCGCCTGCGCAACGATATCCGCGGCATCATCGGCACCGCCGTCAACGTCCAGGCCATGTTCCCTTCGGAGATCTCCGGCATTCTTTTCACGCAGGACCCGAACGACCTGCCGGCCGACCGCATGGTGCTGGAATCCTCCTACGGGCTGGGCGAGGCGGTCGTTTCCGGCGACGTGACCCCGGACAGGTTCCTGGTGCCCCGCGGCAACTTCGCCGCGTTCCGGGCGTTTCTGGGCGACAAGAGCCACGCGGTGGCGGCGCTGGGCGGCGCGAGCGGGCGCGATCCCAAGGCCGCCAGCCTCACGCCGGAGCAGATCGCGGAGGTCTGCGCGATCGGCCTGCGGATCGAGAAGCATTCCGGCCATCCGGTGGACATCGAATGGGGCTGGGCCGACGGGCGCTTCGCCCTGCTGCAGAGCCGTCCCATCCGCGGGCTGGACGTGGCGCGCGACGTGGAGGCGGGCCGCCTCGCCGAGATCGAGCGCCTGAAGACGCTGGCCGGGGACCGCCGCCGCATCTGGGTCGCGCACAACCTGGGCGAGACGCTCCGCGCCCCGACCCCCCTGACCTGGGATATCGTGCGCCGCTTCATGAGCGGCGACGGCGGGTTCGGGCGCTTTCACCTGGACCTCGGCTACCGGCCGTCGCCCCTTGTCCGCGCCGAAGGCTTCCTCGAGCTGATCTGCGGCCGCATTTACGCCGACCCGGACCGCGTGGCGCAGCTTTTCTGGGGCGACAGCCCCTTCCGCTACGACCTCGACGCGCTGATCGGCGACCGCGCCACCCTGGACCAGGCCCCCACGAAATTCGAGCCGGAAAAAGCCGACGGAACGTTCTTTCCGCGGCTGCCGTCCATGCTGGGCGCGATGTTGCGCGCCTCGCGCGCGAGCAGGCGCCTGCGCGGGACGGTTCGCGACCGCTTCGAGCAGGCGGCGCTGCCGCCTTACCTGGACTACGTGCGCCGCAAGCGTAACGAGGATCTGACCGCGCTGGACACGGGGCGGGTGTGCGCGGAGCTGCGGGACCGCTGCCGGCAGGTGCTGGACGAGTTCGGCAAGGAAGCGCTCAAGCCCGGCTTCTTCGGCGCCGTCGCCTTCGCCGACCTGCGCGGCCTGCTGATGCAACTGATGGGCGACGAGGAGGGCGGCCGCCTGGCCTGCACGCTCACCATGGGGCTGGAAGGCGACACGACGGTCGAGCAGGACCAGTTCCTTTACCGGGTGGCGCACGGCGAAGCGGGCATGGAGCAGTTCCTGGAAGCCTACGGTCACCGCGCGATGGGCGAGATGGAACTGGCCGAGCCGCGCTACCGCGAGAACCCGCGCCAGCTCGACGGCGTCATTGAAGCCATGCGGCACAGCAGCTACTCGCCGGAGCTGCACCGCGAACACGCGCACCATCGCGCCGAGATCGAGAGGAAGCTGCCCGCCTTCCTGGCCAAGTGGGGCGGGGCGTCGTTTCAGGAGCGGATCGCCGACAGCCTCCACCGGGCGCAGCGGCTGCTGGCCTACCGCGAATCGGGCAAACACTACCTGATGATGGGCTACGAGCTGATCCGGCTGGCGATCCTGGAGCTGGCGCGCCGCTGGGACCTGGGGCGCGAAGTCTTCTTCCTGCGCCTGGAGGAGCTCGAGCGCTTCGAGAGCCGGCGCGCGGAGCTGCTGGAAGCCGCGGCGCGGCGGCGCATCCGGTGGCAGGCCCTGCAGCGCCTGGACATGCCCGACGTGATCGACTCGCGCGAGCTCGAACGGCTCGGACTGCCGCGCGAGTACGAGAGCGCGACGGAGCTGAAGGGCGAAGCGGTGGCGGCGGGCGTGGCGGCCGGGACGGCCCGCATCGTGTTCGACCCGCGCGCGCCGAGGGATCTGGGCGACGACTTTGTCCTGGTCTGCCCGTCGACCGATCCGGGCTGGACCTCGCTGTTCGTCAATGCCCGGGGCTTGATCGTGGAAAAGGGAGGCGTGCTTTCGCACGGGGCCATCGTGGCGCGCGACTTCGGCATTCCCGCCGTCGTCTGCCCGGACGCAACCAGGCGGATCAAGGACGGAAGCAGGCTGCGGGTCGACGGGAATCGGGGGCTGGTGAGCGTGGTGAAGGAGTAGGGGGCGACGATGCTTGACCTTATCAACAGCGCCGTCATGGCCGTGGCCGATCTCCTGTTCGGCTGGCTGCTGCGGCTGCCCGTCGGCCTGGCGCTGGCGCTCGTGGCGGTCGGCACCGGTTCCGTCATCACCTTCGCGCGGCCGTTCACCACCAACCAGGATCTGCTGCGGCGCTGCGACGCGGACAAGCGGCGGCTGAAGGAACTGACGCGCGAGGCGAAGGCCCGCGAGGACAAGGCCGCGGTCAGGCGCTACCGCCTGACGCAGAACATGATCGGGATGACGAAGATGAAGCAGGAAGGCCTGCCGCTGCTGGCGGCGATCCTGCCCATTGCGCTCCTGGGCACGTGGTGTTTCCATCGCCTGGCGTTCGTTCCGCCGAAGGCCGGCGAAACCGTGGCGGTCACGGCCCACTTTCCTGTTTCCGCCATCGGGGACCTGGCCCATCTCGTCCCGCAGGCGGGCCTGCGCGAAGCCGGCGGCGCGGACGCGGGGGGCGGGGCGCGCTGGATTCGGGAGATCGTCAAGGACCCGGATCCGAAGACCGGCGCTGCCCTGGGCGGCGTCGCGACCTGGCGCGTGCAGGCCGAAGGCCGGGACGCGCCGTACGTGCTGCAGATCCGTTACGGGTCATTCACGGCGCGGAAGGAGCTGAGGGTGGGGCAGCGGATCTACGCGCGCGAAATCGAGCTGTGCGGCGCGGACCGGCCGGTTCAAGGCGTGCAGATCGGCATGCGGCCGGTGAAGTTCCTCGGACTGGTTCCGGGCATCAGGCCCCTGCATATGCCACCCTGGCTGGTGGCCTACTTCCTCATCGCCATCCCGTCGGTAAGCCTGGTCAAGCGCGCGGCAAAGATTCATTGAACCTATAAAGAGCAGTTCAGCCGCTTCGCGGCCGAACTGTTCTTGTTGAAGTCATTATGGCCGAGCATGGTGCGTCTGAAGGGGCCGGTTCCGGAGCGTGGACCATTCTGGTGAAGAGTACGCAACGCTTCGGCATGTCGCGTCTCGACTTCCTTGGCGCCGCCCTGTAAGAGAATAGGGGTGACGGATCCGCGGGCCGGACCGGCCGCGGGAAGGAAGGAGGCGAGGCATGCGAGGGATGGCGCTGTTCAGGTTGGCTGATTCTCGCCGTCTCTTTCTTCGAGCGGCTCTTCCGTTGAGGCCGGGCCGCGGCGCGCGCTTGCGGCCGGCTCCCGCGCTCAGCGGCTGAATCGCAGCGTGCGGATCTCGAAGGGGCGCAGGTCGAGCCGGACCTTGCCGTCCTTGAGCGTGGCGCCGCCCTGCTTCTGCTCCAGCATGTTGACCGTGGTCACCCGCTTCGCCGGCAGCGAGCAGGCAAGCGCGCAGGTCGTGGCCGTGCGCATGGCCTCGTACAGCCGCACGATCACGTCGCCCGAGCCATCCTCGGCCGGCTTGACCGTCTCGATAATGACGTTGGGCGCGTCCAGCGCGAAAAGGCTTCCCGTCCCCCCGTCGCCCCGCCGCACCGTGGCCGGCACGTTGAGATCGTAGCCGCTCCGCACGATCCCGGCGTCGCGGAAGGCGGCGTTGTTCCAGCACTGGAAGGCGTAGGTGAACTCGTGCGCGCCCCTGTCCGCCGTCATGTCGGGCGCCAGCGGCGCGCGCAGCAGCGTCAGGTTGATGCTGTTTTCCTCGACGTCCACGCCGTACTTGCAGTCGTTGAGCAGGGCCGCGCCGCGGCCCTCTTCGGCCAGCGCCGTCCACTTGTGGTTGCAGACTTCGAAGCGCGCGGCGTCGTACTCCATGGAGTCGTGCGTGGGGCGGCGCACGTGGCCGAACTGGATCTCGTGCAGCGCGTCCTCGCTGCAGACGGTGACGGGGAAGTTCACCTTGAGCAGCTTGTGGCTTTCGCGCCAGTCAAGGCGGGTCCGGAAGTCCACGCGCGGCGACCCGGCGCGCACCGCGATTTCCTGGGTCAGCGCGGAGCGGTTGATGCGCCGCGTGACGCGCAGCGCGGCGAGCAGCGGACCCTCGGCAACGACTTCGATCTTCGCCCTGCCTTCGAGCGCGACGGGCTGGAACTTGTAGGGGCTGTCGATGTCCCAGGCGTCGAACCAGCTCGGGACGTCCTTGTAGAGCCTGAACGCGTTGCAGGCGCCGGCGGCCATCTCGCGGCCGCACGTTCGGTCAAGAAGGCTGGTGATTTCGCCCTGGGCGTTGAAGGTCAGCTTGACGAACTCGTTCTCCAGCGTCGTGCGCGTGGCGCGCACGGCGCTCTTGACGCGAATCGCCTTCGGCGCCTTGCGCAGGGTCAGCCAGCCGCAGGGGGGCAGGGCGGGCGCGCGCACGAAGGTGCGGCCGCGGATCTTCTGGGACGCCAGCGTGTTGCCGTCGGCGTCCTGCGCGGCGGCAAAGCCGGCGGGCAGTTCGATCAGCGCGTCGCGTTCCCAGGAAAGGGAGTTGAACACGGTGACGGCGCGGGCGTCGGAGCGTCCCAGCGCCCGGCGGGCCCGGTCGGCGACGGCGCGCGCGTCGCGAATGACGGCGGCGTGCGCGGCCTCGGCTTCCTCGTAGACGCGGCGGATGGACGATCCGGGTATGATGTCGTGGAACTGGCAGAGAAGAACGTCCTTCCAGAGGCGGTCGGCGCGGTCGAGGGGATAAGCGAAGCCGGCCAACCAGGCGGCGGCGGCGCCCCACAGCTCGGCTTCGCGCAACTCCCATTCCGCCAGCCGGTTGCCCTTCTTGGTGCGGGCCTGCGTGGTGTAAGTGCCGCGATGGGCCTGGAAGTACAGCTCGCCGAGCCAGACCGGCAGCTTGTGGCGGTCCGGCGACCGCGCCATGGCGTCGAAGAAGGCGACGGGCGCGGCCTGGCGGCATTGCGGCAGGCCCTGGCAGTTCTGCTGGCGGCGCAGGAATTCGAGATGTTCGCGGGTGGGGCCGCCGCCGCCGTCGCCCCAGCCGAACGGCATGAGGCGGGCCTTGTGCCACGCCTCCTTCTGCACGCGCTCGTGCCAGCGCGCCAGCGTCGCCTCGGGTTTGGTCTGGGAGTTGTAGTCGTTGTGGATGTAAACCAGCACGCGCGAATCGTCCAGCCCCTCCCACCACAGCCAGTTGTGCGGGAAGGCGTACCCGCCGCCGTAGTTCCAGAAGATCTTCTGGGTGGAGAAATACGCGATGCCGCAGCCGCGCATGATCTGCGGCAGGGCCGCCGAATAGCCGAATACGTCCGGCAGCCACATCAAACGGCTGTCCACGCCGAACTCCTCGCGGAAGAACCGCTTGCCGTGCATGAACTGCCGGATGAGCGATTCGCCGCCGGTCACGTTGGTGTCCGGTTCCACCCACATGCCGCCGTCCGGAATCCACCGGCCCTGGCCCACGGCCCGCCTGATTCGCGCGTAGAGTCCGGGATAGCGGCTCCGCGTCATCTGGTACAGGTGCGCCTGGCTTTGCAGGAAACGGTATTCCGGGTATTCGTCCATCAGCGCCAACTGCGAAGAGAAGGTGCGGCAGCACTTGCGTTCCGTCTCCTGCAGGGGCCACAACCAGGCCACGTCGATGTGGGAATGGCCGAAGGCGTGCATGGCCGGCGCGGACGTGCCGTTGCGCGCGGCCAGCAACGGCCGGAGGATTCCGCGCCCTTCGCGTACGGTCTCAAGCATCTCGGCCCGCGGCAGCTCCAAATCGACGGCCAGAGTCATCTCCTTGAGCGCCTCGGCCACTTCGTCGGCGCGCAACGAATTCTTGTCCTGTGTGTGATCGAGGAACTGCGTCAGCGTTTCGGTGTCCAGCCAGAGCTGGAACACGTCCTCCTCCCAGATCCCGAAAGAGTTGACGCCCATCGTCCGCTGGGTGGGGGGCGGTTCCGGGACCATTTCGTGGCCGTTCGGGCAGGGCCCGCCGCCGCATTCCATGGGGCCGTGTCCGCCGTAGCTCTCAACCAGCACATGAAAACGTTCGCCGCCCCTGGCTCTGCGGGTCAGAGTGATTTCGCGATCCGCCCAGCCCCTGGCGCCGGCGGCCTCGCCGTTGATGAAGATGGCGGACTCCGCGCCCGGATCAAGCCGCAGGACGATGCGTTCGCCTTTGGCGGCCCGGGGCACCCTCACCTCGGCCCGGAACCAGGCGTATTCCCACTTGGCGCCCCATTTCGTTCCGCCAGGCATCGGTCTGAACCGTCCCTTTCGCGCCTGGGCCGGGGTGAGCCGCTCCATGGTGCGGAATCCCTCCATCTCAATCGGTCCGAGTTCACGATAGAACAACCCGGGCATCGTTCTGCGCCAGCAATCGAGCCGCCTTCGCCATTCCTGATTCATCATGGGTACGCTCCGTCCCGAAACAAACGATTGAAACACGCGCGGCAATATCGTCGAAAGAACCTGAAGGCTCAAATGAAAACGACAGAGCGCGGGACCGTCAAGCAGTCCCCTCCATCCGATAGTCGAACCGGTCCACGTCGACATAGCCGGCTTCGGCCCGGTTGTTGAACGTGTAGATGCCGACGATGTCGCCGCGCCAGCCGCCGCCGACGAGGGTGTATGGCTCGCCGGGCGGGGAGAACGACTGGCCGTCCGTGCTGTACGAAAAGACGCACTGATCGTCAAAGCCCGCCGCCGAGCGCAGCCAGAGTGCGGCCGTGCCGCGCGGAAGCGCGGGCCCCTCGGCGGGCGTATCCGCCTTGTTGAACCGCATCGCCAGCGCAGTTCCGGATTTCCGCACCGCGAGGGAGGCCGAGGTGTTGCCGGGGCCGAAGTGCGCCAGCCCGGCTTCCTGCCCGTCGGCCATGCCGGCCAGCTCGAGCCTGACCGTGACCTCGGCCAGGTCGCGCCGGGTATGGCGCTGACAGATCACGTTGCGGGTCATGAAGAACTTGCCGGGCTCGAGCTGCGGGAAGGCGTGCAGGCGGAGGAAGCCGGGGCGCTCGGTGAGCGACCACTTTTCCGCGCGGGGCTGGTGGTTCCATTGCCAGCGCGGATCGAGCGTCGGCCCGTCGAAGTCGTCGCTGCCCTGCGGGCGGGCAACGGGACAGCCCGGGATCGGCTTCGGCAGTTGCCAGGCCATGCGGCCGTGACCGTCCCGGACGTCCACGCCGGGCACGGGCCAGTCGTCCAGCCACGTCACGGGCAGCAGATGGGGGAGCCGCCCGTCGGACCAGAAGCGGTTGAACTGGCCGATCCAGAACCAGCGGCCGTCCGGGGTGTCGACAAAGCCGCCTTGTCCCGGAATCTCGAGGTTCTTCGCGAAGTAGGTGTCGTCCTTGTGGTCCACCGGTCCGAACTTGAACACGTCGTATTTCCCCGGATCGCCGGGCTTGCCCGGCGCGCCGTCGGGTTTGACGCCGTAGATGTGTCTTGACCGGAAGACGTATGTTCCCCGGCCCTGCCCGGTGTCGAGGAACTCGATGTGCACCAGGTAGTAATAGCCGTTGCGCTTGAGGATCTTGTTCCCCTCGGCGGATTGGAACGGCACAACCATGGTGCCGCCTTTCGGGTGGACGAAGGGGCCCTCGCCGTCGTTCATATGGTCAACGTCGGCGTCGAGCAGGCGGGAGCCGTCGGGGGTCATCTCGAAGAGATAGCTGAACCACTGGCTGCCCGGCCGGCTGGAGATCAGGTACGCCTTGCCGTCGTCGTCCCAGAACGGGCACGGATCGGTCCAGGCGTGGGTGCGCAGCGGTTTGCCGTTCCGGTCCTGAATCTGCCGCACCTGCCACGGGCCGGCCGGATCTTCCGCCGTGCAGACGTAGAAGCCCTCGCCCGTGTAGCAATTCACGAAGACCCAGAATTTGCCGGCGTGGAAGCGCAGGCTCGGCGCATACACGCCGCCGCCGTAGCGCCCCATGCGGTCCCAGTTGAACTCCGGGGCCAGCACGGAGATGTCGGGGATCGCCGCGCCGATTGTCGTCCAGTTCACCAGGTCCCGCGAATGCAGGATCGGCACGCCGGGCGACATCTGGAAGGTGGAGCTGGCCAGGTAGTAGTCCTGCCCGACGCGGAGGGGGCAGGGGTCGCTGTAGTCGAAGGCAAGCACGGGATTGCGAAATGTCCCGTCGCCCATGTCGCCGGACTTGCCGGTGTGCCTGTTCTCCCGGCTGCCTGCCTGCGCGCGCATTTCAGCCCTTACTTGAACACGGGCCGGCCGATGGTGTGATCGATGCCGCCGTCCGGTTCTTCTTCCCACGTCCCGTCCCATCCGGAGTCTTCGCCCGCGGCTTCCGAAGGCGGGGCCGGCGCGGCCGGCTCCGGCCCGGCCGGGAGGGCGAGGGCGCCGGCCGTTTCGGGTTTCGTTTCCGCGGCGGTTTCCGCGGGCGGCGTCTGGTCCGGCTGCGCGCCCGCGGGGCCGCCCTCGTAGATGCGCTGCTGCCGCTGGTACATGGGCAGGTACTGCTTGTCGAGCGAGAGCATCAGCACGGCCATCGCGACCGGGTAGGCCGGGCCGGTGGAGAGCATGCCCTCCTGCTCGTAGTTGTTCGGCGGATACGGCCAGCCGCCGTCGCCGGACTGGTGATCGAGCAGCAGCTCCGCCATGCGCGGGCCGAACGAATCCCAGTCGTCGCCCCCGACCTGGAACATGCCCTGGACCATGTAGAAGCCGGAAAAGTAGAAGTAGCCTTTGTACTGCGCGCCGTCCCACGTGAGCGGGTAGCGGCGCAGGTACGCCAGCGCCTGCCGCGTGCGCTGCTCGCTGGAGGCGTCAAAGAGGGACTGGATCAGAAGCACCAGCGCCGTGGTTGAGCGCGAGGGTTCGTAGGTGTAGCCGGGCCGGTAGAGGTAGCCGCCCGCGGCCTCGCCCTTTTCCTGTCCCGCTTCGGCGTTCACGTTGACGAAGGCGCGGTTGAGGTAGCCGAGAGCCGGGCTGAAAACGGCCGGCTCGACCGCGAAGCCCGCCTGGCGGGCGGTGTGCAGGACCAGCAGTTGCCAGCAGGTGACCGACACGTCGCTTTCGGTGGTGTAGGGGTCGTAGCGCCAGCCGCCCCTTTCCACCGCGGTCTTCGTGATCTGCTGTGAGCGCACGATGACCGCCAGGCTGCGCCGGCACCATTCCGCCAGGTCGGGCTCCAGCGCCTCGTCGGTCTGCATGCCGAGGCAGGAGAGCGCGAAAAGCGTGCTGATGTCGTGGATGTACATGCCGTTGTTGGCGCTGTGTCCGATGTAGCCGTCGGCGGCCATGGAGCGCATGACGTATTTCAGCGCCGCCGCCACGTTCTTGCCGTACGGGCCGGCGTCGCCGGGCAGGTGGCCGTTGGCCAGGAACGCCAGCCCGGCCAGCGAAGCGATGGCCGGCCGGTAGTTGGCCGTGGGCACGGGCCAGGAACCCGCCTCGGCTCCCTCGCGGACCTGGTGTTCGGCGAGCCAGCGCAGCCCGCCCGCGATGGCGCCCGCCATGCGCGCGCCGTCCACGCGGGCCACGGGCGCGGCCGGACGCTGGGCCTGCGCGTTCAGCGCCGGGAGCAGCGCCAGGACGAGCGCCAGGAGCGGCGCCAACCGCGGACCGGGAATTGCGCATCGACGAGTGCGCGGCATATGTCCATGCCTTCGCCGGGTTACCACCCTGATAGATGCCCCGATTCTCGATTTTCGATCGCGCATTTTCAACATCTCAATTGCCGGACCTGAGGTAACCGGCGGCCGAATCCACCCAGCGTGACGTGGGATCGCGGTAGATCCGCGGGCCGCCGTCGGCGCGGTGCAGGGCCTTGCGGGTCTCGTCAAGTTCCCTCATCAGCCAGCGCACGAGCTCGTCGTGGGGCACGTCCGCGGCTCTTTCCATGCGCCGCACCACGGTGCCGCCGCCGAGCGAGCTGTGCAGGGTGCGCCAGGCGAAGAGGGCGCCGGCCAGGGCGGCATCCGGCGGCGCCGCGGACTTCCCGCCGCGGGCGAGCACGGCGTCGAAGCCCAGCGCCGCCTGGCGCCGGGCGTTCGCGTACTGCGCCAGCACGCGGCCGCGGGCATGCTCGGCGTCGCGCCGCGCGTCGCCGTCCCACACGCCGGCCGGGCCGCCCCACCAGCCCGCGGGGGAGGCCGGGGCGTTTGCCGCGAACAACTCGCGGACGCGGTTTTCCAGCTGTTCCGCCTGCCTTTGCAGTTCGTCCGCGGCGAGCTTGTCGCGGGACAGCGTGTCGGGGCCGGCCCCGCGGTCCGGCTGCGCGAGCGCCTTGGCGCGTTTCAGAACGTCGGCCGCAATCGCGCCCGCGGCGCCGTCGGCGTCCAGCGCCCGGAACCGTTCGAGCCGTTGCCGGCACTCGTCGGCCAGTTGCGCCGCCCGCGCGATCGCTTCGAGGAAGGCTTTGTCGGCGGCGGTTCCGGCGCGCAGCGCCTCGCCGGCCTCCCTGATGCGCGAGCGCATTTCCTCAAGCGTGCGCATGCGCTGTTCGAGCACAATGGCGGCCGCGGAGGGTTGCTCGGCGAAGAAGGCCGCGGCCACGGCGGCCGGATCGTCCGCTTCCGCCAGTTTGCGGGCCGCGACGTAGTAGGCGCGCATCTCGCGCACGGCGGCGGCCGGCTCGCCGACGGGCATTTCGCGCCGCAACTGCTTGGCCGCGCGCGTCAGTCCGGCGCTCATGGCATTCACGCTGCGCACGAGGTCTTCCATCTCCAGCGTCACGGCCGCGAGGGTCTCCGCGCCGGGGCTCCGTTGCAGGCGGTCCCGCAGCCGGCCGATCAGCGGGGGCACGAAGGACCGGTAGCGGTCGAGGACTTCGCGCGTCGCCGGCAGGGCGGCGGCCAGCAGGGCCGTCTGTTCGCGGCGCGGATCGCCGTAGGCCAGGTCCAGGTGCATGCGGTAGGAGAGGCGCAAGGCGTCGGCTTCCCAGCGGGCGAGCCCGGCTTCGAGTCCGGAGAGGGCGGAGGCGACGCGGCGCATGGCTTCGGCCTGCGCCGCACCGTCGGGCTGGGACAGGCCTGCCAGCAGGGCGGAAGTCCGCGCGGCGAGGCTCAGGAGCGCCTTGTCGTACGGTTCGGGGGCGGCGGTGGCCGCTTCGGTCAGCGCCGGCAGGGCCGCGAAGAGACCGGAAGACTCCGGCGGCGGCGCGGGCGGCTGATCGGGCGCGGACCCGTCGTGAATATCGAGCGCGCGGACGCCTTCCGCGGCCGCGGCGCGCGCGTCGTCGCTCCCGGCGAGGTCCATGGCCTTCAGCAGGTTGGCCAGCCGCAGCTCCACGGGCCTGGCGTGCGCGGCCGCCATCCAGTCCGCGAAGGCGCTGTCCACGGCGGCGCGCGCCAGCACTTCCGCTTCGCGGGCCATGGCGGATTCGGCGCCCGCGTTCGCGGCGGCCGCCGCCCCGGGCGAAAGGGAGGCAAGCCGTTCGCCGAGGCCGGCAAAGGGGCTGCGCTCCACCAGGCGGGCATCCGCGGCCAGCCAGAGGGCGGCTTCGGCGGAGAGCCGGGCGGGCGCGGATCGCGCGGCCGCGTCAATCGGCTCGCGCAGCCGGTCGAATTCCGCGCGCAGGGCGGCGCGCGCGGCGCGCCGCTCGGCCTGCCACTCCGGAAGCGCCGGCAGCAGCAGCCCGACCCAGCCTTCGATCTGCGCGCCGAGGCTCTGGCCCGCCGCGCTCTGCCGGTCGCGGTCGTTGTGCTTGAGATCGCGTCCGGCGCGGCTGATCTGGCGGGTGAATTCCTGCAGCGCCGTCATGTCGATGAGCGGCGACATGCGGGCCAGCCCCGCCATGTCGGCGCCCGTCTTGTCGAGCTCTTCCAGCAGCAGGTCGACGCGCCGTTCGAAGGCGGCGCGCGTGCGCGGCTCGCGCGCTTCGGCGCCGCCGGACATGGCCAGCGTCTCGTCGCGCAAGGCCAGCGCGCGCCGGACCAGGTCGCGCGCCATGCGTTCGCGCAGCAGGGCCGGCAGCGTTTCGTCGGCGATGCGCCGCAGGGCGGCCTTGCGCGCGTCGCCGCCGTCGGCCCCGGCTTCCGCCGGCGGGCCCAGCAGGACCGCGACCACGCCGCGCAACATGCGCACTTCCGCGGTCGCCGCGGCGTCGTCGGTGAAGTGGTGCTCGCGCTCGAGGAAGTCCCGCAGGCTTTCCGGCGCGGGGCGGCTGTCGAGGACGAGGTTGCGCGCGGCGGCGGCGACGGTGACGGTCTGGTAGGCGTCGGCGTTGAAAGCCAGCGGCGCGTTCTTCCCGGCGCCCGGCTCGGCCGCGGCGAGGGCCTGCCCGACCAGGCGCAGCGCCGCCAGCCGGCGGCGCTCGTTCTCGTTGCCGGCGAAGGCCGTGACCCGGATGCGGACCGACGACGAGCGCTCGTCGCTGCGGCCCGTGTCGCGCGCGCGCACCCAGAGCACCACCTCGTCGCCGGGAATCACGCCGGCCCTTTCCAGGTCGAACATCGCGGAGAGGGTTTGCGTGAGCGGCCCCTCTTCCAGGGGCAGCGGGATCTCGCCCCCCTGCGCCTCGCGGCTCTGCTCCGGGTTGACCTGGAAGCGGATGCCGGCTTCCAGCAGCCCCAGGTCGTCGCTGATCACCATGTGCATCGGCACGAGTTCGCCCTGCACGGCGGCGATGGTGCCGGCCGGGTATTCCAGGCGCACGTCGGGCGGCTGGTCTTCGCGCAGGGCGAAGGACAGGCGGACGCGGTCGACGTTGCGGAAGCCCAGCTCGTTGATCAGAACGATTTCCATCTCGACGGTGTCGCGCATCTCGAATTCATGGAGGTACGCCCCGGTCTGAGGGTCGGCCTTCAGCTCGGCGAGGGTGCTGTTGTCCTGCGGCGCGACCAGCCGGGCGGCCTGCAGCGGCGACTGGTCGGCGGCGAAGCGCAGGCGCACGCGGCTGCCGGCGAAAGCGGGGATCGGATCGCGCAGATCTTCGAAGCGGGCCGTCTTGAGGCCGGTGTAGGCCGGCGGATCCACTTCCACGGCGACGTCCGTCGCGCGCGGCTGGGCGACGACGCGCACGAAGCGGATGCCGGTCTGCGCGTCGCCGCAGCGCACGACGTAGCTGAAACTCTCCTGCAGGTCGCCCAGCGAGGCCACGAACAGCCGGCGCTGCACGCGGCTCATGGGGCGCGCGCCGTCCCCGACGGGCAGCCGCGCGACGCTGCCCGGCGCCGTGGCCAGCAGACTGCGCCCCGCGTCGGCTCCCAGCCAGCGCAGCGGCGCGCGCAGCAGGCGCGGGATTTCGCCCTCCACCTGCGCCTGCAGCACCACTTCGCCGCCGCGGCCGATGACGGGCGCTTCGGGCGTCACGGTCAGGCGCATGAAGCTCGGCTTGGGCAGGTTGCGTCCGGGGAAGGTCAGCCGCCGCAGCATGAGCGGGAACCGGTAGCCGGGCAGGGCCAGCAGCGCCATCCAGGCCGCCGCCAGCAGGCCCAGGGCGCGCGTTTGCCGGCGCAGGCGGCGATCGCGGGCCAGCCGCCCCGCGTGCGGGGTGCGCCGGCAGAGCGCCACGGTTTCGTCCGTGAGCTGTTCCACCAGCGCGCCGTGCACGGGGCCGCCGGCCGCGCGCCCGGCGGGCTCGCGGGCCAGCACGTCATTGAGCGTCACGAGCCGCTCGGCCGTCGTCGGGGGGAGCATGCGTTCCAGTTCGTAGGCCAGGCGGCTGACGGGCGCGCGCCGCCGCGCGAAGAGCGTCAGGGCGACGCCGCCCGCGAGCAGGCTGAGGCCGTGCGTCAGCGCGCTGATCCACAGCCGGGAGCGCGCGTCGAGGAAGAGGAAACGGTCCAGGTGCGTGGCGATCAGCGCCAGCGTCGCGTAGCACAGCAGCGGGACGATCAGCGACCGCATCAGCTCGTACAGCCGTTTGCGGCGGTAGAAGCCCAGCAGCGTTCGCGTCACGGGCCGCGGCAGATGTTTGAGCCTTCGGCGCATCAGACCAGTCCCGCCAGTTTTCTCCAGACCCATTCGATTGTCAGCATCACGATCAGCGCGCCCAGGAGCCAGGGCGAATCCCACAGGCGCCAGACCCGTTCGCGGCGTTCGACGCGGCTGCGGGGCTCGATTTCGTTCAGCAGCCGGCGGGCCTCGGTGAACTCCACGCAGGCGCCGCCCGCGCCGGCGGCCAGGGCGCGCAGCCACTCCTCGTCGCGCGCCAGGTCGTACAGCTCCCGGCTGCGGCTGATGACGCGCAGCGGCTCCGGCGCGGTTCCGCCGTCGCGCAGCGTCACGGTCCAGTCGCCCGCCGGCAGGGGCTCGAACGCGGCGGACGCCACGGTGGCGCCGGGATGCGGCGGCAAGGCCGGGGCCTCCCGCAGCCGTTCGCCGTCGCGCAGTTCCACCACCCGGTTCGTGGCGCCGTCGGTGCGGATCCAGACCTCCACGGGCTCGCGGGTGGTGTAGCGGTAGAGGTCCGGCCGGGGCTGGTTGCCGGAAGGCGCGGCGCCTTCCACCGCCCAGTCCGCGACGGCCGCCACGAGGGCGGCGTGGACGTCCAGCGCGTTGGCGTTGAGCAGCCGCCACAGGCGGTCGGTGTCGACGAAGAGCGTTTTGCCGTTGCCGTTGAAGCGCGCGGCGATCAGGGCGCGGCCGTCGCTGGTCTGCAGCAGGACAATCGTATCGTTCCGCCGGCGATCCGCGACCGGCGCGCCCGCGCTCTGGACGACGCCCCGCAGCGCGCGCGTCACGGGGTGGTTGAGTCCGGCCGGCGTCAGCTGCAGCGTCGCCGTGTCGGACGGCGCCGGCGTTTCCGCCCGGCGGGGCTGCGTCGGCAGCAGGGCCTGCGCGGCGGCGGCGGGCAGGGGATCGCGCCGGCCGGTGCCCAGCAGGACCAGGCTGCCGCCGGCTTCGACGTATGCCGAAAGCTGCCGCCATTCGTCTTCCGTCAGCAGCCCGGCCGGCAGGTCGCCGAGGATGACCAGGTCATAGAGGTCCAGCGCGCTGGCGTTTTCGGGCCAGAACCCCCTGCCGACGCCCCGTTCAAGGGCTCCCTCGGGCTGCGCCAGGCCGATGATGGAATTCACGTCCAGGTAGTCCAGGCGGCCCAGGATGTTGAGCGCGAAGCGGCTTTCCCAGCGCGGCTTCCAGTCCAGGAAAAGGACGCGCACGGGCTCGGCGCGAACGCGCACCGTCAGGTCCTGGCTGTTGTTCACGCGCGGCAGCACCTCGCCCTCGACGTCGCGGGCGCGCACCGTCAGCCGCTGCAGGCCTTCCGCCTCGGGGGTGAAAACCGGCCGGCAGCGGGCTTCGAGGCTTCCCTTGATCTCCAGCGTCCGGTTCGTGAGCGTGTTTCCGGCGTCGTCCAGCAGATCCAGTTCGACGTTGCCCGGCGCCGGGAGAACGGTCTTGACCCGCGCGCGCACGCCGAGCGGCGCGGCGGCGACGGCGAAGGGCGGATAGTACAGGTCCCGGACGGCGACGTCCGGCGGCTCCTCCGCCCCGCCGACGCCCGCGGCGTGGACCGGGATGGAGCGCAGGGCCGCCGCGCGCGTGACGGCGCCGAGCGCCACTTCGCCCAGGTTGCGCCCGTCGCCGAAGACGAGGATGCCCGCCAGCGGGAAGGGGTTGTCCTCCTCGATGCTCCTGAGCAGCACGCCGCTGAGGTCGGTTTCGACCTCGGAAACGGGCGGCGCTGCAGGTCCGATCTTCGAGAGGCGGATCGGTTCCGGCTGCGAGAGCGGGAGCAGCCACGGGTTCAGCTCCCCCGCGGCGGAGGTCAGCGCGTCGCGGTGGCGGCGCAGCCAGGCGTATGCCAGGTCCAGGCGCCTCGCGCCGCGCACGGCGGCGACGGCTTCCGCCAGCGCCTTGTCGCCGCCTTCCAGCGCCGCGCGATCCGCGGCGTACTGCGCCGCGCCCAGCAGGTCGGCCAGTTCGGCCAGCGCGGTGCGCATCTTGACCCCGAACTCGCCGGGCGGGGGCCGGTCGCCCGTGAACAGGGGGAGCAGCGCGGCCTTCAGTTCGCGGCAGCGGGCGGCGGCTTCGTTCAGTTTCGCGGGGTCGCCGGGGCCCTTGGCCAGGTCCGCGGCGCGTTCGGCGACGGTTTCAAGCCGCTCGTCGACCTGCGACTGTACGTGGTCGGCTTCGCGCCAGAACGCGTCGCGGCTGCGGTCGGCGCCGCGGTTCAGCCGTTCGAAGCGGATCAGCGCGCTTTCGATGGCCACGATCTCCTCGCGGAGGTCCGCCGCGGGGGCCGGCCGGCCGGCGAGACGGTCCAGGGCCTGCCGGGAGACGCGCAGGGCGTCGGCTTCGGGAAGCGCCGGGTCGGGAATGCCCATGCTGGCGGAATCGTCCAGCACCAGCAGCAGCCGGCCCGGATAGGTCGCGATGTCGCGGCGCACCAGGCTGGGCCGGAAGGCCAGCGTGATCGCGGCGGCCAGAACGAAGGCGCGCAGCGCGGTCAGGCCCCAGGCGTGCCCGCGCGCCGCGGCGCGGGACTGGCGGACGTAGAGCAGCACGGCCAGCAGCACCGCGACGGGCAGGAGCGGCACGAGCCACCAGGCCGACCAGGCGGCGGCGAACCGCATCGCGAATTCAACTGTTCTTGACGGCTCCATTGTCCATCAGCCGGGCGCCGGGCGCCGTCGGGCGGCAACCCAGCCGCCGCGTCTTTCCGGCTCCCGGCTCCCTGTCCCTAGACAAACCTCAATCCCATCAGCAGCTCGCCCAGGGCGAACAGCAGCGCCGCGGCCATTACCCAGCCGTAGCGTTCCGCGCCGCGCCCGTCCGCCTCCAGCGCTTCCATCAGTTCCCCGGCGGACCCGACCTCGGTCCACCCGAAGCGCTCGGCCATGCGCGCCCGGTAGGCGTCGGGCATCGGCGTCAGACTGGAATCCGAACGCTCGCCCTGTACGCCGATCCAGACGCGCTCCCGGCTGTTTTCGCGCAGCACGAGCAGCGACGCCGGCCCGCTGCGGTCGGCGCCGGGCCTGTATTCCACGCGCGTGCCCGGCGTGTCGGGGACGAGGGCGGCCGGCGCGGGTTCTTCGCCCTCGAGGCCGAACTGCGCCGCGACGGGCGGCGGCTCGCCGCGCGCCATGTAGCGCACCGGCGCGCTGCGTCCCACGCGGCGCGGATACTGCCCGGCGCCGGCGGCCTCGGCGAAAAGGCGCAGCAGGAAAGGGTACACCGTTTCGCGCACCAGCAGGTTGTTGTTGCGCGAGTTCAGGCCGGCGGCCAGCAGCAGGACGGCGCCGCGTTCGAAACGGCGCCGCCAGGCAAACGGCGCGCCGTCGGTGAAGCGCGCCAGGACCTCGGCCTCCGGGTCCGCCGCTTCGAACTCGAGCCAGGTGTAGAACCGCACCTGGGCGATGTCGCCTTCGGCGCCGGTCTCGAAATCCCGCAGCGCGGGCAGATCGAAGCCCGAGGCGCTCAGGCGCCGAAAGGTCTGGCCGCCCAGCGGCTCGCTGCGCGCCCGCGCCGGAACGGCCGGCAGCAGTCCGGCCTTCCCGAGATGACGGCGCCAGGCGGCCAGGTCGATCGTGTCGTCGGCGGCCAGAACCAGCGTGCCGCCCTGATCCACGTAGCCCCGCAGCGCGCGGGCGAGCTCGGGCGTCACCGTGCGCCCGCCGTCAAGCACGACCGCGTCGCAGGCCGCCAGCGCGGCGACATCGCACTGCGCCTCGGTGTGCTCCCTGACCCGCAGGGGGCCGGTGGCCTCCCGCGCCCCGCCGCCGGCGAGAACGCGGGCGGCCAGCGACAGGAAACCGGCGGCGGACTCGAACTTGCCCGAACGGTCGGCGTCGCGCAGAACCAGCAGCGACACCGCGTCGCTGACGTCGATGCCGGCGGACATGGCGTTGTCGAAGTCCAGCGCGTCGCCGCTCAGCCGCGCGGTGATCAGGTGCGAGCCCGGCTCGTCAATGCGCACTTCGAGGCGCACGCGCGCGCTCTGCTCCGGCGGCAGGGAGACGCGTTCGGCGCCGTAGCGCGCGCCGTCGACCAGGAGAGTCAGTTCCGCGTCGCGCACCGTTTCGGCGCTGAAATTGCGGACCTGCGCGTAGACGGAGAACGGGAAGCCGCGCAGCACGCGCTCGTGGCCGGCCTCCAGCCTCGTAACCGCCAGGTTGCGGCGATCGGCCAGCGGCGGGCGCATCCAGAACAGGCGCGTGTTCGCGTCCGCGGCCGGCGTCACCCGCTCCAGGCCTTCCCAGGCCGCCGCCTGGTCGTCGGCGAAGATGAAGATCTCGCGCCGCTGCCCGGCCGCGTGCTGCAATACGGCTTCAAGGCCGGCGGCGAGCGAGACGGCGGTCTCCTGCACCTGCAGCGCGTCGATCACGGCCAGGCTGTGCGCGGCGTCGACCACGTCGGCGTGATCCACGACCCAGCGGGGCCGGCTGTCCATCACGTACAGCGACCACTTCTCCCCGCGGCCCCAGCGCGCGACGAGCTCCCGCACGGCCTCGCGCGCCGCGTCGTTGCGGGTCCGCGCGCCGTCGCCGGCGAGCATGCTGTAGGAACCGTCGATGAGCACGATGCGCAGCGCCTCGCCGTCCGTGGCCATGGACACGGCCTTGCGCGACCGCGGGCGCGCGAAGGCCGCCACCAGCGCCATGACCACCAGGGCGCGCAGGGCCAGCAGGATGATCTGGTCCCAGTACAGCTTGCGGCGCCGCCGCGCCAGGGCGCGCTCGAGAATGTAGTCCGCGCCCCAGGCCACGCGCTGGGAGCGGAAACGCATCAGGTAGTACACGATGATGGGGATGGCGCCCAGGACGAGGCCGTACAGAAGACCGGGATAGACGAAATTCACTTCTTGCCTTCCCGTCCGGTCCGCAGCGCGAGGTACTTCGACAGCGCGGTTTCGACCGGTTCATCGCTGCGCATGGTCACGAAATGCACGTCGTGCTTGCGCGTCCAGGTTTTCCATTCCTCCATGAACTGGCGGTATTCCTCCAGGTAGTAGCGCTTCAGCGGCACGGTGTCCACGCGCCAGCGCACGCCCTCGCGCTCGAGCGAATCGAACTGCATCCAGCGGTTGAACGGGAAGAGCTCCGCGTTGGGATCGCGCACCTGGAAGATCAGCACTTCGTGCCCGCGGGCCTGCAGCGCGCGGATCGCGGAGCGCGTTTCCTGCGGATCGAACATCAGGTCGGAGAGCACAACCACCATGCCGCGTCGCGGCTCGCGGGCCACGAGGGAGCGCAGCGTCGCGTCCAGCGCGTCGGACGCTTTCGCGCCCGCGGTCACCAGCGCCTGCAGAACGCGCACCAGCTGCGTCTGCGTGGACGAAGAGGACGTCCAGACGCACTGGGCCGCGTTGGTCAGGGTCAGGCCGACGGAATCGCGCTGCCGCAGCACAAGGTAAGCCAGGCTGGCCGCAATCCGCGCAATCTGCCCCCAGGCGCTGACGCCGCCGGTGGCCTGCCTGTGGCTGGCGCTGCTGTCCACGACCAGGCGCACGTTCAGCGCGGTGTCTTCGATGTAGCGCTTGACGAAATAGCGCTCGTGCCGGGCGGAAGCCTTCCAGTCCACGTGCTTGATCGGGTCGCCGGGCATGTACTGCTTGTGGTGGTCGAATTCCGTGCTGACGCCCTTGCGGCGGCTGCGATGCGCGCCGTGCAGAATGCCCTCCACCTTCTTGCGGGCGAAAAGCTCCAGGTGACGCAGCGCGTCCCGCGTTTCGGCGGGCAACACCGTGTCAAGCGTCAGTCCGCGTTCTTTCAGTTCAGGCATGGCTCGACAAGGGATCAGGGGCGGCGCTCAGAAGTCAGGGGAAAAGGCAGGAACGCGCCTTGCTCTCTCTGACGCCTGACACCTGACGCCTGACTCCCTACTTCTCCCCGGGCGGCGGGATCTCCTTCAACAGGTGTTCGGTCACGCTTTCGGAGCTGATGCCCTCCGAGACGGCGGCATAGTTCACGATCACGCGGTGCCGCAGCACGGGCGCCGCCACCGCGCGGATGTCTTCCACGGTGATGTGTCCCCTGCCTTGGAAAAGCGCGCGGGCTTTCGCGCCCAGGATCAGGTTCTGGCAGGCGCGCGGACCGGCGCCCCATGCGACCCATTCCCTGGCGTAGGGCAGGGCGTGCGGCGTGCGCACGCGGGTGGCCTGCACGAGGCGCACGACGTAGTCGTACAGGTCGTCGCGCACCAGCACGTCGCGCACGACCTGCTGGTACTTGAGGATCGTCTTGCCGTCGAGCACCTGCGCGGGCTCGTCGCGGTAGTTGGTGGTCGTGCGCCGCAGGACTTCCACCTCCTCCTGCGTTTCGGGATAGTCCACCACGATCATGTACATGAAGCGGTCCAGCTGCGCCTCGGGCAGGTTGTAGGTGCCTTCCTGCTCGATCGGGTTCTGCGTGGCGAGCACGAAGAAGGGCAGCTCCAGCGGATAGCGCTTGTTGCCCACCGAGACCTGCTTTTCCTGCATCGCCTCCAGCAGCGCGGCCTGCGTCTTGGGCGGCGTGCGGTTGATTTCGTCCGCCAGCACCATGTTGGCGAAGACCGGGCCGGAGACGAACACGAACTTCTTGCGCCCGGTCTCGGCGTCCTCCTGGATGATCTCGGTGCCGGTGATGTCCGAGGGCATCAGGTCCGGCGTGAACTGGATGCGCTGCGAACTGACGCCGATCACCTTCGAGATCGTGGTCACCAGCAGCGTCTTGGCCAGCCCGGGCACGCCCATGAGGAGGGCGTGGTTGTGGCAGAAAATGCACTGCAGGGTCAGGTCAACCAGGTTCTCCTGGCCGACGATGACCTTGTGAATCTCGCGCTTGACGTCGGCGATCAGCGTTCCGAATTCTTCCGCCACCCTGCGTTCGATCTTCGTGTTCTCCATGGCTCTCTATTCTCCCTTGATGTTGTAGTCGCCGAGCACGTGCAGGCCGTCATGCACGCCGCCGGCGAGCAGCGCGCCGCCGGGCAGCTCCGTCAGGCAGCGCTGGGGCATGGGGCCTTCCAGCGAGACCTTCCATTCCTTGCCGTTCCAGTAGCGCAGGCCGCCGTTCTGCTGGGTGCTGATCCAGACGCGCCCGTCGGACGTCGCCTTGAGCAGGTTGACCGCGCCCTCCTCCTGGAGCATGCCGCTCCAGTTCTCCCCGTCGTATGTCCACACGCCGTTGCCGCTGGTGGCGGCCCAGATCCGGCCGTCGCCCGCTTCGGCCATGGCCAGCACCGCCGAGCGTTCGCCGCCCAGGTGCCGCTCCCATTCGCCGTTCCGCCGCATCATCACGCCGCCGTCCCACAGGCCGCACCAGGTGCGGCCCTTGGAGTCGGTCATGACGCTCGTCACGTTGAGCATGGGCAGATGGTGCCGGGACTCTTCCGGCCGCTTGCCGGGGTCGATCTCGATCACGCCGTCGCCGTCGAGCACGAGCCAGAAAGTCCCCTTGGAGTCCCGCAGCAGATCCGCCACGCGGCGGTCCTTGAACGCGGGAACGGGGATCCAGCTTTCGCCGTCGGCCTGCAGCACGCTGTTCCCGGCCACGGCCCAGAGCTGCGCGCCCACCGCCTGGATGGAGCCGACGGTGTGTCCCTGCAGCGTCTTGACCGTGCGCTCGCCGTCCACCAGCAGGGCGCCCTCGCCGTGGCCGATCCAGATCCCGCCCTGGGGCCGCTCCGTGATGTCCCACACGTTGAGCTTCCGCGCCGGCTCCAGGGGGCGCAGCACGCCGGCCTGGACTTTCACGGCGCCGCCGAGCATGCCGATCCAGATCTCGTCCGCGCCCATCCCGCGCTTGACGAACTGGATCTCGTCGCCCGGCAGCAGGGGTTCGTTCGCCTTGTCGATATGCCGCCACGGATCGGCCGCCCGCGCCTGCAGAACGGCCGCGGCCAGCGCCGGCGCAAGCCAGCGCGTCACGCTATTCATATGCCACCTCGATTTTGCGGTCTACGCGCCCTGCCGCCTCGCCACGGCCGCCCTCCGGCCGGAAACGGTTCCTTCCGCGTCCTTTCAAGGCAAACAAAAAGAATATACGTTTCCATCCGCATGCGCAACACGTCCGGCCGGCGCCCGGGCCGGCAAAGGAAGGCGGGCGCAAAGCCGCAACTCGCGTGCCACATGACGTTGCGCGCGCTGCGTTTTCTAACCATTGACTGGAAGCAAGTTGAAAGGGCGGGGGCGCCGCCCGCCAAAGGCGCCGTGCATACGGCGGCATACTGATCCGCCCGGACATTGTGTTCGACAGTACGCAGAGGGCCGTGCTCCTTCGTTGCCCGACGCGGCGTTGACCGATTTCTCCGGGAACCGCCTGGCGCGCGCGCCGGAGCGCCGCCGGCCTCCGCTGACGCAGATTATTCATGAACGGTCCGGACGATCTGTGAATTCGGCCGCCCTGGCGCTCCTCCTGCCTCCTCTTCGGAGCGGAATGTCTTCGACATTCCGTCGGAACGGCGAAGCCGTTCCGCTCCGAGGCAGGGCAGCGCCAGCAGGGGCGAAAGGAAGTTGCCGCGGTTGGTGTTCATGAATAGTCCGCGCTAACGGGCGCGCAGAAGGATCCTGGCGCTGCCGTTCCGACCCACGCAATAGGGACCCTCCGGATCGACGGTCAGGGTCACAAACCGGGGCCGGTCGTCGCCGAAACGGAAAATGGGGATCACCGGCAGCCTGACCTCGGTGGCGCCGTCCGGAATGACGGCCGGGCTGTCGATCTGATCGAAGTCGACGGCGTTGACGGACTCGCTGAGGGTGAACGCGACGACAAGCGGGCCGTTGGCGGCGGTTGCCGGCCGGGAGATCACGAACGCCGCGGGATCGTCTTCCGTGGTGTCGCGCCGGGTGGCCCGCACGGCCACTTCGCCGGTGACCAGGAATTCCGGCGGCTCCGCGACCAGTTCGGCCGCGGCGTACCGGGCGCCGAACGTGTAGCGGTACCCGGTGTCCGGGAACAGGCTGAATCTGAGGCTCAGCCTGTTGGTGTTCGCCCAGTCGCTTGCCTTGAACCAGTTCGTGCGCGCCCAGGCGCCGCTCGCGGCGCCGTTCGCGCGGCCCCACAGCAGGCACACGGCGCTGGGCGACTCGGCGCCGGTGAGCAGGGCGCGGAACGTCGCCCGGTTGGTCGTGACGTGGGCGGCGGGCAGATTCTGGATATCCTCCCTGTAGCGGACAACCACGATGCCGCTGCCGCCGTCGCCGCCCTCTCCATCTCGCTTGTCCCTGCCCCCGTCGCCTCCGTTGCCCGTGTTCGCGGCTCCGTCGCGGCCGCCGGCCGCGCCGCGTCTGCGGCCGCTCCCGCCCGCGGCATACGTGACCGCGGCCCCGGTGATGGAAGATGAACGGCCCGGGCCGCCGGGAAACAGCGTCTCCGTATCGCCCCGCGAAACGCTCGCGCCCGGTCCGCCGGCGCCGCCGCCTCCTCCTCCGGCCTGCACGCCGCCGAGGCCGTCCCCGCCCCTGTTGCCCTGTCCCGGTGTTCCGTGGGCGCCGGCTCGCGCGTTGTGCGTGCCGCCCCCGCCCGAGCCGCCCGCCGCGGCCCCGGCATTCCGCTCCGTCGAGGCTCCGCGGCCTCCTCCGATGACAGCCATGCCTCCCAGCGCCGAGGGGCCTCCGTCCGTTGCCGGCGCTTCTTTCGTCCCTCCTTTGCCGCCTGCGCCGACCAGCACGTTCAGAGGGCCTTCCTTGACGGTCGTGGTTCCCTCCCGGAAGCCGCCCGCGCCGCCCCCGCCGTTGCCGCCCCCCCCGCCGCCGCCGACGATGAGATACTCGATCTCGCCGCCGAACGTGACGGTCAGAACGCCGCTTTCCGTGAACGTGTGCACGCGGTAGCGCACGCCGTCAACGTAGACCTCGGTCTTCGCGCCGCCCGCGGCCCGTGCCTGGAGGCCGAAGGCCGTTCCCGCGCACGGCTCCGCCGCCAGCAGCGCCAGGGCCGCCGCAAGTCCGCGCCGCCCGACGGACAAGATCACGCGCCGCTGCGCCGCGCTGCCGTTGCCGATTTTTTCCATGGCCTTCATTCCGCGCGCTGCTCCATGTCCAGCAGCAGTTCTTCAACGGGCTTGCCGTCCCCGGCGTCGCTGAACCGCAGGAAGATGGCGCCCGGCGTGACCGGACCGTCCTCCGCCGACGCGCATTCCAGCAGCAGCGTGTTGGCGCCTTTACGGATGCGGAACGGTTTGACAACCGGCACGGCCGCGGGCTGCCCGGCGCCCGGGGGCCGCAAATCGTACACGAGCGTGTCGTTGAACCAGACGCGGACGTCGAAACGCAACGGATTATTCACGGCCTGTTCGTGCCGCGCGCCGATGACCGCCTCGCGGTCGGCGGGGGACGCAACGCGCGTCGCGGCCAGCGCCGCGGATCCGCGCGACGGCAGCCTGTCTTCTTCGCCGAACGCGATGCCGGCGCCGTGCGTGGCCGGCCTCCAGTCCGGGGGGCGGCCGGCGGCCTTGAAGATCTCGTTGTGCGTGGCGCTCAGGTCGGCCATGCCCCCAATGTCTCCCAGGTCGCCGAGATCCAACGATCCGGTTCCGGGCTCCCCTGCCTTCGGCCCGGTCTTGATCCGCCTGGTGACCCACCAGCGCGACTGCGCGCGCAGTTCGGCGGCGGCCCGGCCGTTCAGCGGGGCGCCGCCGCCGACGGTCACGCGATAGGGAATCAGGCACACCCCTTCCTTATTGAACGCCTGACGCGGCACCGGGAACGCCGCCACGGCATCCGCGCCGGCTCCTACCGTCACGCTCCGGACGGACTCCGCGATTCTGACCTCAGGGGGCGACGGCATTTCGATGGCAACCGTCAGAGGCTTTTCCGTGGCGTTCTTGACGCGCACCTCGATCCTGCCGCCTTCGAGCGACCGGATGGCCGGCGTCTTGCCCGCGGCGGCGCCCATTTGCAGCCGGAGGTCGCGCTTGGCCAGCGTCTCCCCGCCGGGCCCGCGGATCTGCACGGGCAGCATTGTGCCCCGCCGCACGGCGTCCCTGGCTTGCAGGCTGGTCAGCACCGTCAGCACCGTGAACGACGTGACAGCCTTCGGCGCGGCCGTGAAGGCGCGCGACGCGGCGCCTCCCGGGAAGCAGGCATCGGGCATGGCCGAAGCCAGCTCAACTTTCAGGGGCGTTCCGCCGTCATTGCGGAAACTGCCGGAGAAATTGAATATTCCTATGTCCGTTCCAATCAAGTCGGGTAACGGATCCAGAACCAGCGGCGAGTCAACATCTGTCGCTGGGGGCGCAGTACGCACGGCGCGCGCGCCGTAACGGCCGGTCCGGTTCGCATCCATCGCTTGAAACGGCACGCGGTTGAGATCCTCAGGATAAACCCAGTGGCCCACTGTCCCATACCCCCAGAGGCGCCAGATGCCGCCGTAGTACCACTCCCCGAAACAGGTCCACGGCCAATGCTCAGGAATCTCCGGCGAACCGATACCGTGATCCCCGGTGTATTTTATGCCGATGCCCGCTTCGTAAGTCGCCGCCTCGTTCTGTATGACCGACGGCCACTCCTGCACGCAGCCGCTCAGGCTCAGTTCCCGGATTCCCCAGTATGAAGGGCCCGGTCCGACCGCCGGGGGTTTGCCCAGCACCGACTTGTCGAGGCCGGCCGCCGGGGCGCACGTCGCCGGCGTCCAGGCATCCGCGGCCGCAGCCACGGCGCGCGGCCCGCGGCAGGCCTTCTCATACTCCAAGTTGGTCGGCATGCGCAATCCAGCCCAGGCGCTGTAGCCTTGAATATCGAACAGGGAAAGCAGGTTGCACCGCCGATTCGGCACATCGGCTTTGAACACCCCCTCTGAATTGGTCGTGATGGTGTAGCCGTTGAAATTGTAGAAGACGGGGTGGAAGTAGCCTCGGTTTTCCATCGCCATCGCGCCATAGCGATTGTGGTTGTACTTCAATGACGGTATGGAATTCAGGAAGTCGGCATATTCGCCCTGCGTGATCGAGTACTTCATGCAGTAGTACGCCGGGAACCCGTTCGGGAACTCGTCGTTGAGCGGCACGGTTTCCGGACCCGACTCCAGATGCCCGCCCGGCTTTGTCGCTTCAGGGGTGCTGATGACCGTCAGCGCGTGTCCCCACGGACTCCGCGATGCGAACGGCCCATCGGGCACGTACACCATCGCGATGGCATGAACTTTGACGTCTATCTTCGCGGGATCGACGTTGTCGTCGCCGGAAAGCCAGCGCAAGCTGACGTTCCTGAAGTCATTCGGCCCAAACCCGACGGCGCTCCGGTAGATGAACACGCCGACTCCCTTGGCGCCGTCGTCCGTCAATCCGACGTCCAGCGCCGCGCCGCCGGGAACCTGGTGGTTCCTGGTTTCCGTCGAAAGCGTCGCGTGCAAGTCGTCACGCGTACCGGAAGGCCTGAACTTCACGAAGACCCAGGCCGCGTCCCAGCTCTCGACCGTCATCGGCTTGCCGGTGACGTTCCTGCCGGCCGGCTCCTCCCACTTTGCCCGCCAGGAATTGTCCCAGGCCAGATCGAACGAAACCGTGCTGTAGTCCTTCGCGCCGGCTTCGCATTTGGCATTGGACACCTTGATGATGTCTGTTCGTTCCGGTTCGCTTACGGACCGTGCGGCAGGTTTGTCGGCAGCCGTCTTGTCCTGATCCAGGATGGGCTTCTTGATCCGGTTGTTCGCGGAAGCCACAAGCCGGCAGGTTCCGCCCACGAAGTGCCCCGAAGTATACGCACCCCAATCGGGCCAGTCCGGCGGTGCGTCATTGAACGGCGCCGCAACCCGCTTTACCGAAGCGCCCGGCTTGCCGGCAGGCGACGTTCCGCCGCCATGTGTCCCGCGATACTGGCGAAGCGACAGTGATATGGCGGGCCCGTCCAGCTCCGAGATGCCCCAGTAGGTGGCCAGGGCAGTCCCGCGGTCGCTGGCAGGCGTGGAACGACATCCGACCCGCGTGGCAATGTCGGCGCCATAGCGCGAATTCCCCCTGGCATAGCGTTCTGTCGGAAGTCCGGCATCCAGCAGGACTGGATCTGAGGAAAGACCGGGAGGAGGCGCCCAGTCGGCGGGCGCCGCCGGATCACGCGCCCCCACGCCGGCCTTTGTGCTTTCCAGCGCCGACATCGGCCGCAGTCCCGCCCACACGGCGTACGCGCGCGTATCTGTTCCGGTAATTCCCGGAAGCCGCCGGAACGGACATCGCGCCGCATAAACAGGTCGAGACTGAAACGCCTCCGTCTCTTTTCCGGGGGCATTCCTTTCGCTGAGGGCGTCCGCCAGCAAATCATCGAAGGCATCCCGCGGCCTCTCTTTATCCAGCCCCGCCTCAGGCGCCAGCTGGGCGGCACCGCCTTGCAGTTCGGTGACGCAGTAGATGGTACAGCCGCCCATCTCGACGACGGTGGCGGAACCGCGGCCGGGGCCGAGATCCAGCTTCACCTCTCGTTTGTCCAATCCCGCGTCGGAGTGCACTTCACTGCCGACAAAGGCGCGGCCGGCGGCGACATCGGGCGGCAGGGAGTTGAGGAAGTCAACATACTGTCCCTGCGTGAGATCATACTTCATACAGTAGAAAGCGTCATAGCCGGTGGGGTAGTCATCGGTCAGCGGCGTATTCCCCCCGATCTGGCTGCCGAACATGCCGCCGCTGCCGCCCCCCCGTTCGCTGAAGCCGTGCGTGCTCCAGAGATGGCCGGCGACCGGCCCGACGCGGCGCGCCCGGGGTCCGGACGCCACCGGAGCGTTCCACTCCGCGTCCAGCAGGAACGGAATCATGGGGCCGCCCCGCCAGCCGCCGTCCGTCAAGCGGGACGAGCTCGGCTTATCAGCCCACTGCAAATACGGCCCCCCGTCTTTGCTGGTAGTCGACTCAATGATCTTGCGCAACCCCTCCGGGATCTTATCGAAGGACTCCTCGCCATCATACCTCGTGATGGGAACATCCGGGCCGTGCGCGAACGGCGAGTAACCCGATTTCTCCGCCGTCCCGACCTTGAACGGACCTTCCGGCACGTAAACCATTGCGATCGGATGGACGCGGATGGCAGCTTTGGCCGGATCGACCTTGTCCGCGCCATGCAACCAGCGGAGCTTGATGCCTTTCCAGTCGTTGCGCCCGTGGCCGATGGCATCGCGGTAGATGAACACGCCCATGCCGCGAGAGCCGTCGTCGGAGAGCTTCAGGCTGTTCATAGCGCCGGCCGGCATCACGTGGTGGGAGGAATCCGTATCGAGTGTCGAGTGTCGCCAATGGTTGCGGTCCTTCGCCTCTTTGGAATCCTTCTCCGGCAGGAACTTCACGAAGATCCAGGCCGCGTCCCAGTTCTCGACCTCGATCGGCTTCCCGTTGCAGCTCGTCTCCGCCGGCTCCGACCATTTCGCGCGCCAGGAGAAGGACCACGAGAGGTCGAAGGTAACGTAGCTGTATTCCGGCGTGGCGGCCTCCCACCTGACGTTCGTGACCCCGAAATCGTATGTCGGCGCGCCGCGAAACCGCGCGGCGGGATCGTTCGCTGCGGGTTGCGCCGGGGCGTTGTCGCCCCTGGCGGGCGGGGGCCACGCGGCCAGAACGGCGGACAGCAGTAACAGACCCCGGGTACCCAGGGCTTCCCCTCTTGATTTCGTCGTCATATGCCGTGCTCCCGGTTGCTGGAAGAACTTGCCACGCATGTTCCACTTTAGGCTTGTGAACATCAAGCCAATCCCGCGCCGGCATTCTTCGATTTGACCCCGGGGACGAGGCGCGCTAGCATGACACCCCGTGTCCACGACCGCCTTCAGACGCGCGGCGCGCGCGCTTGAGATCGTGGCGGGGCTGTGTCTGCTGTCGGTCATCGTCGTCGAGTCCACGGGCGGGCTGGCGCTGGGCGCGATCAGTCTGAGGGACCCCCGCAATCCCTGGCGGCTTTTCATGATCGCCGCCGCGGCGCGTCTGCTCATGGGTGCGCCCGGCGCGGTCCGGCGGGCGGGCGCGGCGCTGCGGCGCAACCCCGCCGTCGCCGCGCCGGCCGCGCTGCTGCTGGCGCTGGCCTGCGCCGTTCGCCTTCCGGACCTTGCGGCGTCGAGCCTGAACGGCGACGAGATCCTGTGGATGCTGCGCGGGGACCGCGTGGTTGAGAAGCTCGCGCAGGGCGAATACATCGCGGCCACGGACAACCTGGTGCATCCCGGGCTGATCGAGGCGCTGTCGATCGGCCTGTCCCGCCGCTGGCTGGCGCGGGGCGGGGGCGGGCTCGGCGTGATGGACCCCGTGGCCGCGGCGCGTCTGCCCATGGCGCTGCTGGGCGCCCTGGCTTGTCCGGCGCTGTTCCTCCTTGGCCGGCGGATCTGGTCGACGCGTGTGGCCCTGGCGGCGGGCCTTTTCCTGGCGCTGGATCCGGTTCACATCGGCCTGTCGCGCATGGCCCATCTGGACGGCGCGCTCACCTTTTTCTTCATGCTCACGTGCCTGAGCTACGCCGTGGCGGAGATCGAGAATGACGGGCGCTGGAAAGCGCTGGCGGGCGTCTGGCTGGGTTGCGCGCTGCTGACCAAGCTGCCTGCGTTCGTGATCCCGGCGCTGCTGCTGGCCTGGAAGGCGGCGGCGTGGCTGCGGGGCGGACGTCCGCGCGGCCCGCTGGTAACGGCCGGCGATGCCGCCTTTGTCGCGCTCGGATACGTCATTTACGTCGGCGGGTTCACGCGGCTGTGGCTCGACCCTTCGGTCAACTACTGGTTCCGGTCCGCCAAGGGGTTCCCGCCCTATGAGATCGTTCATGCCGCGGCGCCGTTTCTGCGCCGCGTGCCCGTGGCGGAGTGCGCCGCGGCCCTGTACCTGGCCGCGGCGTGGCGGCAGTGGCGGCGCGGCGCGGGGCCGCGCCGCTGGAGCGGTTTCCCGGTCTGGGCGCGGCAGTCGTGGGGTTGGGCGGGGGTGGCGCTGCTGGCGGTTCTGGCGGTGCGTTTCGCGCCGCACGCGGTCGAGAACACGCTGATTCTTCTGTTCCGCGTGGGCCGCATGGGTGTCTCGGGCGAGGAGGCGCTGGAGGGGATTCCCATGGGCAGCGTGCACGCCTCGTGGGTTTTCTATCCCCTGCTGCTGGGCACGCGCCTGACGGAGCCGCTTGTCATCGCGGCGGTTATCGGGCTGGGCGCCAGCCTGTGGCGGTTCGCGGCGGAACGCCGGTCGGCGGCGGCGGCGCTGCTGCCGCTGGCGGCGGCGCTGGGGTTCGTGGCGATCATGACGCCGGGCCGGCGCGCGGCGATGCGGTACATCCTGCCGGCCACGCCTTTCGTCTGCGTGCTCGGCGGCATGGGGCTGGCGGCGCTTGGCGCGGGGCTTGCGCGCGCGCGCGGGCTGTGGCGTCGCCTGCCGTCCGGCCGCGTCGCCGACGCCGCCGTCCTGCTGCTGGCGGCGGCGCTGCACGTGCCCGCGGCGATAGCGTTCTTTCCGAACTACTACCTGTATTTCAATTCCTTCATCGGCGGACCGCGGCGCGCCGCGCGGCACGTGATGGTGGGGTGGGGCGAAGGGCAGAAGGAGGCCGCCGCTTTCCTGGTGCGCGCGGCGGGGGGCGGCGCGGTGAACGTGGCGGTGCTCGGCGAGACCGGCACGCTGAGGTACTACTGGGAGCACGCCGTTCCCCCTCCGGCGGGGCGGGGCAACATCGGCACGCGGCCGGTCGAGGAAGCGGACTACGTGGTCCTGCCGCTCAACGTGCGGCAGCGGCTCCCGCGTCATTCGCTGGTGCGGCGCGTGGCGGGATCGAAGCCGGCGCACGTGGTCCGGCTGAACGGGGTGGACGTGATCGAGATCTATCCGCACCGGCGCCGGCCGGTGCGCGGCGAAGCCGGCTACGGGGCGGCCAGCCGGATCACGGACTGGACGACGGGACGCAGGGAGGGGGACCCGGCGCTGGGCGGCAAGCTCGTGCGGGGGGCCGTGCCGGGGCGGGACGGCGAAGGCTGGCTTTTCCGCGGTCCTTACCGGACCTACGCGCCCGGCGGGTACGTGGCGGAGTTCCGCGTGCGGACCGGTCCGGCGCCGTCCGCCGGCGAGATCGCCGTGCTGGACGTGTCCGCCGACGAAGGCGGCGAAGTCCTGGCGTCGCGGACGTTGACCGCCGCGGATTTCCCGGAGCCGGAGAAATACGCCGCATTTTGTCTTGCCTTCGTCCTGCGCGAGCCGCGGGAGATGGAATTCCGCGTCTATTACCTTGCCAGGGCCCCCCTCTGGGTCTACAGGGTCAACGTCGCGCCGGCCGCGCCGGAGCCCTGAAGCCCGCGCAAACCGCGCGGAAAACAGCCGGAAAATAACCGAAAT
>Ga0194113_10000931_pt1 | contig 39791 bp, 38 predicted proteins | sample TA2MahC200mmetaG_FD_146193 | JGI IMG/M metagenome (GOLD analysis project Ga0194113, IMG submission 146193) | Freshwater microbial communities from Lake Tanganyika, Tanzania - TA2015017 Mahale Deep Cast 200m | ecosystem: Environmental > Aquatic > Freshwater > Lake | place: Tanzania: Lake... | reverse complement strand
CATCAAGTTAAGCGTTTTTTCCCAATTCCCCTCCCTTGACGGGAGGGGTTAGGGGAGGGTGAAAAAAGCGAGAGTGCCGCTCTCACCCCCACCTAACCTCCCCCGTCAAGGGGGAGGAACAACATCACATCTACATGATTGCCCTTAACTTGATGCGCATGCGAGTGCCCCAACTTCACCCCCACCTAACCTCCCCCATCAAGGGGGAGGAAGGAGGGGGGCTGCAAAGGGAAAACACATGTCTAAGGAAGAAATATTCGGACTGAGAAAGTCTCAGTTGCAACCAATAGTCGATTGCGCCGCTGGTGAACCAATAGTCTCGTTCGAGATGGATATCAAAGATGTGAAATCATACGATTATGGAATGCGAGGTGAGAAGCTCATTGCGACATTTACTTACACGACCACGGCTGGGCGCGCGGGACAGGTGAATGTTTTTGTTAAGCAGCAGGCATCAGGATTCCGAGAAAGCCATCACTATTACTATTTAGCAAAGCATCAGGCTCCCATTCCAAAAATGTATGGCGCTTTGACAAACGAAAACAAACAGGAAATTATCTTCATTGAGTATCTGGATACAGATAATGATTACAATGCAATGCTCAAAGACCCAGGTCAATATGACCCAGGTCAATTTCGCGAATTTCTGGCGCTCATTGCACGGTTTAACGCCATTCAACCCTCGCAAGAATATAGAGTTCATCTCCCCTATAAACCTTATCAAGACGTAGAGTATCTACAGAAATATTTGTCCAGTTTCAACCAGATATGGGCTCACGCTTGTCGGGGGGATTTTGGAGAATCATCGAAACAGCTCTGCGCCAATTTTCCGAATCAACTTTCCCAGATAAAGGAGTTCTTGGAACAATTGGTCGATGTGGTTAGTCAAATGGAGCCAGGACTTTGCCATAGGGATTTTGCGTTATATCATGCCGGACGTTCTACAAGGACAGGGGAACTGCTGCTATTCGATTTAAGCGATGTCGCGTTTGGACCACGCTTTTGGGATGTGGCTGGGTTGTGTGATGTGGCTGCGTGGTATTTGGGCGCGCCCGATGACCCACACCCTCACGGTATATTTCCTAAGAAATTAGCAGAATACTATCTGGAAGAATATGTCCATTGGGGTGGGTGTCCAGTGCTAATTGACCGTTTACTGGAAGAAACTAAGGTGTTATACTTCGCCTGGTATCTTATTGTTTTAGGAATGGACTTCGATGAATGGCGGAGCAGAAATCCCATTGATAGAGCAGAATTAGAATTAGTATCCTATCTACATGTATCCCTGAATACTCTACTTAACGCTTTCGCTGACAGTTCGTTTCGACGGACACTGCTTTCATTTTAAAGAAATTGGCTTATGTCGAAAATAAGTGCAAAGTCGATAAGAGAAACTTGATTTCTTCGCACAATTTCTTAACATGAGTTAGAAAGGATAAGAAATGATATTAAAAGCCGCTGAACCTACGGAATATACTGAAATCTATGACATGGTAGATAAGGCATTCAAAGGCGCTGAATTACCGAGTAAGATTATCAAAGTCACAACTATTGAGGATGTAAATTTCCAAAAAGAAGACTTGCGTGTAGTAAAAGTTGACGGAAAGATTGTTAGCGCGATGATGATTATAAGACGGCCATTGAGGCTTGGGACAGCCATAGTGAAAGGAGCTATTGTCGCTCCTGTAGCAACTCATCCAGATTATCAAGGGAAAGGTTACTGTTCAAAGGTGATGAGAGACGCTGTTCAATACATGAAGGCTCAAGGTTTTGACATAACAATCCTGTGGGGAATTCCCTGGCTTTATCCTCACTATGGGTATTCACCTTCTATGCTCAGGTCGGAAATAGTTATAAAGCCTAAATACATTAGTCCGTTAGAAAAAGTTTCATACGAATCGCGGCCTCTTATAGAAGCTGACTTAGAAAGAATTACACACATCTATCACGGTAACACAGCCATAAGAACGTGCGCGGAATTACGGACGCCAGCAACATGGGAATGGAAGCCTGGAGGGGCCGAAGTTAAATTTGAGGTTTTTACGGATGAAAAAGGAGAAGTGGTCGGATATTGCACTCTTGGAACAGATTGGGGGCGTCCATGCGCTCATGAAATTGGTGTTTTGAACAATGAAGCCTGCGGATTTATCTTTAACCACCTGCTCAAAATAGCTAAACAGAAAACCGTAGAGGAATTTTATTGTCTTGTTCATCCTGAACATCCCTTCACTCGTTTTGCTTTCTGGCGCGATGGAGAGATACGAATACGAAGTGGCGGTGGCGCTGGTATGGTGAGAGTTCTAAATCTCTTTTCGCTCTTGACCAATATGAAAAGAGAATTTGAACGCAGACTTGCCCGCTCAGAATTTCATGAAATAGAGTGTGACTTGAAAATTTTAAGCGAGGAAGGATTTGCTGTTTTAAATATTAATCATGGAAAAGTGTCCGTAAGTATGGATAACATCAAAACTGACTATCAACTTGATATTCCTCTGGCTTTTCTAAATCCTTTGATAACAGGGTACAAAGGCATTAGCGAATTGTCTGAAAGTTCTGATGTTAAAGTGAGAGGCGGAGAGTTGGCTACGCGCCTGATTGAAGTCTTGTTTCCAATAGGGTTTCCATCTGGTGGAATGCTTCCAGTTGTTTGGGATTGACGTACTTCCGTACCTTTTTTGTCAATAACTTCTAGAAATGGCATGTTTCAGAAAATAGTTTACACTTGATGCGTGAAACGTGATACGTGATACGTGATACGTGATATGTGATTTTTCCCTTCTCACATTTCACGTACGGTCAACTAATTTTAAGAAAATTTGAAACATGCCCAAATTCCATCAATCCCACGCCAAAAGTCTTTCGGAACAATCGGGGTGAGCGCTTAACGCCGTATAATGGGAAGCCAGCAGCACTCTTTGAGTATGTCCAGGGATGGCATATTGAGCAACCAAACGCTCATCATCTTGAGGCAGTGGGTCGGTTATTGGGTAAACTCCATTTGACGATTGCTGATTTTGTGTCGAATCAACCAAGGCATCGTGGGGTTTATCTTCCCATTAACCAGTTGCTAAATCTAAAAGAGGAGCAGGCTTATCAAATTCTGGGATTGGATTATCTGAATAAGGACCTTCTGTGTTGACTGTACAGATAATAGCATATTACCTTTGCTTTTGCAAGAATTTTCTGAAAGAGAGCTTTGATATGAAATCGTAGATTGATTTTCCAAAATCGACATCTCTTTTTCAGATCCCTCCCCCTCGATGAGGGAGGCGTATGATTGTTGCCCACGGGGGCATCTACTATCCTCACATCCTCCCGGGGTTTGTGGCGGTTCAGGAAGAGGAAAAAGTGGGGTTGGTTACGTACCATTCTATTTTACTAAACCGATAAAGGCGTATGACGCACGAGATAAGGAGACAACCCAAAATGAATAGTATTGCAATTAAGAAGAAGACGAAGTTAATCACTAACGCGAGTGGAAAAACCGTAGAGGTTATTCTACCTTATAAAATTTATCAAGAGCTACTCGAACTCAAAATAAGTTTGGAAATCTACGAACAAGAAGATGTCCAGCAGAGCATAAAATCGGCTCGAAAAGACATGGAAAATGGAAACACCCGCGTTTTTCAGACAATGGAGGAAGCTTTGGAATGGTTGGACAAGTAGAGATAGTTTTCACAGAGGAACTGAAGCAAAGTTATAAGAAGTTGCCCAAAACTATTCAGAGGAAGTTCAAAAAACAGGTGAAATTCCTCGAATCAGACCCCAAACATCCATCTTTGAAAATTCATCGTCTTAATGATGAATGGGAGTTTTACGTTGATATTCATTATCGTTGTTTCTTTCACCGGGAGGGCAACAAGTATATTTTGCTGACTGTTGGGGGGCATCGAATTGTAGATAGGTACAAACAACAAAGGTAACCAAACTTTTCTTTTAAAAAGAAAAGTTTGAACAAAAGAAACACTGAGGAAAAAAGTAAAGCCATACTCAAAATACTCACAGCCGAGGGGGTTCCTCGCTTGAATATTCTGTCTAATAAGTTTTGACTATTAACTTGAAAATTATTAACGCAAGGTCGCAATTCCTGAAGGGATTAGTAGACGCAAAGTCGCAAAGATTCTCCTTTAATAAAGGGGGCTAGGGGGTTGTATTCCTTGCATCTTAGCACCTTAGCGTCTTGGCGTTAAAATTTATTTTAAAAATTTTGATTTAGAAAGGAGATTGAGCAATGTTAGGATATATTTTAACTGCTGAAGATGTCCTGGGTTACTACGGCGAAGAGCGACAGGACATCCAGCAGGCGATATTTCGATATGGCGAACATCGAGAGACTGTTGTTGTTATGCAGTCCAGTATTTTAGGACGCGGGCGTGGCGATGGGCCGGGTTTTCGCAGTCCAGAACAGCTTTTAGAGATTGCCCGGATGTGTTTAGATGACCAGGAGAGCCCAGTTCTGAGAAATTATCCCGCTTTTCATGGAACTGTCGGCAGATATTCCCCAAATGGAGGGATATTTCGCAGAACGCGTGCTCTCGTTGGTACCGATATGGTGTTTGATATTGATGTGAAGACAAATTACCAGGAAGCTTTTCGGCAGGGGATGCGGATTACAGATTTTTTAGACCGCTACGATGTTCCCTACCGGGTTAAATTCAGCGGCGGTTCTGGCCCACACATAATTCTTCCTTATGAAGTTTTTCCTCAACCGTTATCCGAGGCAAAATTTAAACGCGTTTTTGGGCTGATTTCTACTCTCTCAGAGGCACAGAAGGTGGATGGTTCATTTAGTTCGCCGACACATTTTCTGCGGCTGCCCTATTCTTTGAATGAAAATACAGGGTTAGCCAGCCTTCCACTCAACAGGGAACAGATGGAGTCTTTTGAACCCGGTATGGCGGAAATTCAAAATGTAGAGGTGGATGAAAGTTGGTTTGAATTGCCCGAGGATGCACAGGAACGAATGGAGAAGTTTTTTGTTGATGGCCTCGGTTTCAAAAAAATTAAGAGGAAATCCGCAGTCGAGGACGACTGCTCTATGAGGAGGGAAGAATAATGACAGCCAGAATTTTCCATGAAGATAGATTAAATGCAGGACAACCGCAATTGATTTTAGAAAACGAGCTGATGTCAGTTATGTTGCTTCCAGAATTAGGTGGACGCATTCTCGACATTCAAACGGAGGGTTTCACGTTTCTGCACAGGATATATCCGCGGTCGGTGCAATTCGGAGCGTATATCGAACACGGTGGCATTGAAGAATGTATCGGTAAAGCGCCAGGAACGCTGTGGAATACACCCTGGCGGGTGAAGGAAATGATGAACGGTGTGATTTTGTCCACCATATCATCGACAGCTTTCAGTAAGGTGTTGTTGCAGAAAAAGGTTACTTTGGATGATGCTGAACCCATTTTACAGGTAGAATACAGCTTCATCAATATCGACCCAAAATTCAATAAATTCACTTTTGGTATCCATCCTGAACTGTGTTTGGGCGATGATTTCAAAGAGAACGAATACCATATTCCCTTCGAAGATGGCATCCTATCAGGAACGTTTGTAGAAGTTGGCCTTAAACAGTTCGTCACTCCAGCAGAGGGTTGGTGCGCGACAACATATAACGGCAAAGCCTATGCCACATTATTTCCAACTGAGGTTATCGATTGCTTAGAGATTTACTATCCTCGGATAGGCACTCATTTCGTGTTACAGCCATTGATTTGGGGCGTAGGGCTTTCGCCGAACCGTAAAGCGAGTTTTACAAGTTTGACTTATGCAGGTGATGGCGATTTGCAAACGATTCTGGATTTATACGAACGAAAAAAGGATGAATTAGTCTTTAGTTATGTTCCTATCGAACCGCCGCCTGAACAGATATTCAGCGAGCGCGAAATATTGTTCACTCAAAGGCGTCCACCAATCACAATGCCTATCGACGAGTTCGGACAATTACCGCGAGGACAATTACGAAACGGTTTCCTAGAGCAAGCGGAGATACCTGAAGAGATTGAACAGCGCGAAGAAGAAATTAGAGCGCGGCAAGAAGATTTAATTGAAAGAAATCTGATGGCAGAAGCAGGACGCATCGCCGAATTAGCCGCTGTTCAAGCACGAATTGTAGAAGCTACAAGGCGAATGTTAAGAGACCTCGACCTTCCAGTGGCTGATGAAGTGGATTTGGCAGTGGAAGAACAAAATGAACAGGAGATTGTCCAAAGAGGCAGAATTCCCCGAGCCGTTCAACATGTAAATCACCTATTTGAAGCTATTGACGCGGAGAGGCATAGAGAAATTGCACGGGAAAAAGTAAGTTTTGTGAAGGGCGAAGTAACGGAAATTTCGCTATCAAGCATAGTAGGCGCAATTTGGATGCAATCGTGGGATGAACCTAAAGTGGAAATCGAAATCACCAGACAAGTCGAAGCAATGACCGAGGAAAATGCAATTGAGATGTTGAATACAACTCGCCCTGAAATTACTCAGGAGGGCACGACTTTAGTCATCCAGAGCCGTGGTGGTAATGGTAAGCCCATAATAAATTATTCAATCCGTATACCCAGGGAGATGAGCGAAATTGAGTTGGACTTTGTCGATGGCAACGTTTCAGTTTTGGACATTTTGCCTGCTCGTCTGAAAATTAACGGTTTGTCGGGAAATATTGAGATAAAAGGCGGCATTACGGAAAACAGCATCTACGATGTCAAATCAGTCGGCGGCAACATTTCTTTTAACATTGACCCGCATGCAAACTGTAGCATCAAAGCGACGAGTCTCGTCGGAGCAGTTGAATGTGATTTGGAACTTTTTGACTTAAAACGGCAACCAAACAGAATCAGCGGAATTTTAAACGAAAATATAGCTCAAATTAATTTGAATACGGTCAAGGGGAATATTCGGATAGGTAAAATATAGAAACCGAGTTTTTGAGAAAAACTCGGTTTCTATCATTTACTCAAAGCACATTGTTCAACCCGCTCAATGACTTTATGCACATCGATTTTATTTTTAAAAAACATAACTTCGCCCGGAATGTCTACGAAGTCATCCGCGGAACAATTTAATTTTTCTGAAACGGCTATCACCATGTTGGGCAGCCCCGCGCGGCGTAGTTTATCCAATTTCCTTCTAAGATAATCTGGCGTCCAGAAACCTACGATTTCCAGCATCGCTCTTCTGCCATCGGGATGCACAAAGGCGAAATCAGGAATCATCACGGTATCTTTGAGGTCTATAATGTCCGTTTCGCGCTCCAATATCCACTCTGTTTCAGTTTCCTCAAATTTTTGGGCAAAATCGCGCTCTAATTTGCTATCAAATTCGCCTGGGTCTTGGTAGTGGGATTTTAATCCAAATTCATCAGTGAGTTTAAAGGTATGATTGGCTTGATTATTCATCACAATATCGGCTTCCATCCACCACCGATTGCAGTGAAGCAGGGCGGGCAGAAACAAAGCCATCTGAATGCCGTACTTCTGTGAAAGCCGAAACATTGAGGCGGGACCGTCAAGGATGATATGATAGCCATCTTGATTGTTGCCAGAAACTATGTGCATTAAACGAAAAAATTTGATAAATTTAAAGACCAGTTTGTACTTTGTAGGTATGTTTCGATAAATGCGGATTCGCAATTCGTTAGCCCGATATAACATCGCCTGCGCTAAAGCAACGTTGTATCGGTCTAACAGCCATTCTGCGGAAGGTGGATTTAAGACAACCCCCTGACCTCTACCCACCCCTGCCCCTCCAAGGAGGGGATTAAGGGGGAATTCAGTCATTACCTGGTTTTCTTTAAGGTCGGCATACATACCATTGACAATTTGTTGACAACTGATGCCCAAATTTTTCGATAAAGATTCGAGGGCTTCTTTTGGTGTTACAGTATGGGTTAGGCTTGCCTCAGTGACAATCGGATGGTTGGCACCCGAATATTCAAAAATACGCTCTCGCAATAATTCTGGCTCCATCTCACAGTTAACTTCAAATTTCGCCTTATTTTCCAGAATCCTGGCAAGACCACGCTTTACGCGATAATCCGGGTCATAAGCCTCATATTTTTCTAACGCCGCGGTTAATTCACCTCTGGTTTTGTCCAAATAAGCAACATAGATGTCGATTATATCCTGGGCAATCTTCAGATATTTGGCGTTATTTGGAGCGATATAAATGACGGAAATTTGTCCATTTTGAATTTGGTATCGAAGTAGTTCAGAAGTCAGCATTTGTTTACGCTATTCACCCACCTGCGAGGTAGTCTTTTCATACGTGAATCTTTTTCCGCTTCATGTTTTACGCGACATGCGAAACTTTCGCGCCATTCGCCAGAAAGTCGTTTCACCTCTTATCACTCCCCACGACCAACGAACATTTTAAAGGCGCCTGCCAGCTCTGGATATTGAATCAATATCACAATTATACTTAGAACCAACAATGGAATTACCAGGATGGCAATAATTATGATGGCACCCCAAATCCATGTGTATTTGCCTTTCTCTTCCTTTGAAATTTCCGCAAGTTTGGAAAGCAAAACTCCAGCTATTATCATCATTAATACCATAAATGCGCATATAATAAAAACAATCATTACTTTGCATTCCTTCTAAAGTAATAGCCGCTGATTATCAGACCGCGCTGATTTTAAAAACTACTCCAATCGGCGTTGTCTGGAAATCAGCGGCTATAAATTAATCAGGCGCATCTAATCCACTGATTATCGCCTCAGCGTCTTGTATGCAATTCTCCACATCTCTTATGATTATCGCATTTTGTTGAGGTTCGACGGCGACAATGGCATGCTCTGAAAGGAAAGACTTTATGGCATTAACTATCTCGCCAGCATTGATATCCTTGAGTAGCAAAATTGCCAATCTGGTATTCGATGCAACCCACTTGCGATGTTCTGCCTCTGCATTTATAAGTTGTCTTTTCATTTCCAACCTATCAGCTTTGGCTACAATGTTTTTGCGTTCTAATTCCAGTTCAACATTGATACGCGTCAACTGTACCGATAATTCCTTGCGAATTTCAGCTTCCTGCACCTGTCGGGTCAGGTCAATCCGCGCCGTTTCAACAACTGCATTTCTCTCAATCTCACGCGTCTGCACCACTTGTTCTTGCGCAATGCGCGCCTTTTCAACGTGTAAAGTGCGTTCAATGTCCCGTTCCTTAACGGCTTGTTCTTGGGCTATCCGCGCGGTTTCGACTATCAGGTTTTTCTGAATCTCTGCCTCTTGCACCTGCCGCCTTTGGTCTATCTGCGCGGTCTCGATTATTAGATTTTTCTCAATATCTCTCTGCTGAATCGTCTGTTCCTGGGCGATTCTGGCTTGCTCGACCTGTAGAGTGCGTTCGATATCCCGTTCCTTGACCGCCTGTTCTTGTGCAATCCTGGCTTTTTCTATGAAAAGGGTCTTTTCAATTTCACGCTCTCTGACTGCCTGCTCTTGTGCCAGTCTTGCGGTTTCAACGATGCGATTTTTCTGAATTTCAGCTTCCTGCACTTGTCTGGTTTGGTCTATCTGCCTTGTCTCTATCACAAGATTCTTCTCAATCTCGCGTTCCTTAATGGCTTGTTCGTGGGCTATTCGTGCTATGCCAACGCTACGGTTTTTCTGAATCTCGGCTTCTTGCACCTGCCGCGTTTGGCCTATTTGCGCAGTTTCAACAACTAAATTCTTTTCTATGTCTCTCTGTTGAACTGCCTGTTCTTGTTCAAGCCGCGCTTTTTCAATCTCCCGCTTCATCTCATATTCTCTCGCCTGCACAGACTGTTTCATCTCGTACTGGAATTTAGTAGTTTCTGCTTCTTGTTCGGCAGAGAAAGTGATAATGTTTCTTTGCTGTTCAGCTTGTTTATACGCTAAATCTTGTTCTAATTCAAGCTTTTGCTTCTCGGCGTTGACGTCTATCCCTTTGATGGAAACCTCCTCATCCATGATGTTTTCTTTCGCTATCTGTGCCGTATCAGTCAACTGTTGTACATTTTCGTTTTCAGGGGATGTCATGATTCTTTACCTCCTTGGTTGGATGACTCTTAGTTGGACGGGGGAAAAAGTAACCAAACTTTTCTTTAAGAAAGAAAAGTTGGAGCAAAAGAAATAAGAGGAATAAAATAAAGAGTGTTTAAGTTAAAGGCTGATGGATACCCATTTTCTCGGCGACAGATATAGCGGAAAAAACACAAAAACAATTTGAGGGGGAGGGACAGGGTATCCAACAGCTTAAGGGAAGGGAATATTATAATATAACATAGAATTGTTATAAAAACATTAAGCTCAAATTAAATTCTATGATTAATGAAACGTGATGCGTGATACGTGATAAATCACTCTTCACGTTTCACGTTTCATGATGTAAGTATAACTTCATCCACGCTTTATGTCAAGTTGCATGGAAAACCATAATTATGGGGTGCAATAGACATGAACGCCATACGGCTTAAATTCGTCAACGAAGGTTCCCGATGTAATTGTGACTTTTCGATTCTCAAAAAGAACATTGAGAGTATCGGTGTAAATGTTCAGCAATTGGGAGAATGTGGCTTTTACCGGACCAATTGTCGTGTTTGCCATGATGAGATAGACCTTGTTATCATGATATTTGGCAAGAATTTCAATGCCTTTGTCAATGGAGAAGCCCATCTCTTCATAGTCGATTGAAATGTTGTGCTGTATGGTTGGCGCAAGGAGCACAGGTGTCAACGCTGAAAGCTCTTTAGCCACGCGCTTAATTCCATCCCATTGCGGCGATGGCTGCGGCATCACATGCGTGCCCCAGTAGAGTATACCTTCGACTCCGTTGATAACCGCGTCATAAGCCATAAAACGCGTCTCTTCCGGGGTTGGGAACAAGGGATTGTCAGGATTGGTATCATGATTCCAGGCAAATCCCTGTAAGACAATCCAGGTGGCTTTTTTGCTATCAGCCACTTTTTTCATCTTGTGGACATATTCTCCAACGCAACTTAGCGATTGATTGGCTAAATCACCCTGTTTGCCATTTGACATTAGCGCATAAGTTTTGTCCGCATCAATATTTCTGGGAATCACAGGATAGATATCACAGGCGACCGCATCCGTATGCGCGCTGAATTTTTGTAGTGTTTTGCAGGTGTTGCGGGGCGCGTGGTTAATCCAGAGCAGATGATTCGCATCCAGCTTTTTCAGATATTCATGTCCCGCCGCAAGATTCTCAGCAGAAACTCTTGCTTCAGCAGGTTTCTTCCACGTCCATGCAGGCTCATCAATGCTTTCCCAGGCAAGCAATGCCGGATGGGATTTAAACTGGTTTACCTGTGTTTCAAGGTCGCGTTTCCGTTTTTCACTATCTTCAGAGAAATCAAGACGATGCCCCAAAGAAATCCAAACCTTCAGCCCTTGTGCATCCGCCGCATTAAGTTGCTCCTCCGAAAGGTCACTGCGGACTAAATTAAAACCCGCTTCCGCGAGTTCTGCATAAGGATTTTCGCTCTTGGGCAGGTAATAGATGCCAATTGGAAAAAATGGTTTACCGTCCACAAATAAGCGCGTCCCATTTTCTATCCTGGCTGTCGAGGCGTATGAAATAATGTCTAATGCCAGGAGAAGAAATCCGAACGATACCAGTGAAATAAAAAATCTAATCATGTTATCCTCCATTTACTTTATATCTAACACCTACGAACTTAAGACGAATACGGTGGATGGTTGGAAGGCTGACATCAAGGATCGCGGCGATTTCTATATCGGTCTTAGCACCCTTTTTGCGGCATTTATCAGCAAGAAGAAGCACACGGGCACGGTTAAGTTGTCTTGCTTGACATTTTCCTTTACCTGTCAGCCTTCATTTTTTGAATAGATAATAACATAAAACAGCATCTTTATCAACACTTATTTCACAGTGTAATAGTCCCCCCAAAAAGTTCTTGACATTCTGAGCCACTTTAAGGTAGAATTTAACATAAGTGTCCACTTATCCTGTAATTTCCATATTTTGCGTTAATCTTGAAAAGAACAAAGATGTTACAATAGCAATAAAAAATTAACGTGACGATGCCATTCGTATCATCAGTGCTCGAAAAGCAACACGGAGAGAACGTAGAGATTATGAGGAACACCGATTTGATTGAACATGCATCTGTCGAAACTGACGAAATGCGAGATGAGTACCAGTTTGACTATAGCAGGGCCAAACCTAACCGCTTTGCTGATAAGATAGGGCAAGACCAGTTGATGGTCGTTCTTGACCCGGATGTCGCCGCCGTATTCAAAACTCCGGCGGCAGAAGTACAAACGGTTGAGCATGTCTGGCCAATGTTATCACCTGTTGTATTTGTTCCTCATGTGGAGAGCGAGTATCAACGACTTGTGGCTGTGCTGGACACTTTAATCGACGTGGTGGGCGAGAATGAAAATCACCCTTTAGCCTCATTGATGGAAGTGATTGGTGTGCTGATTGAGAAATATGAGGATGAACACGTTCCGGAGCTGACAGAGATATAGCCGTTGAATGAAAATTATTTGTGAGGAAACTGCGCCTAACAAGCCGTTGCAGTTGATGGTGGTTGCTTATGGTTTATTTATTCCTCTTATTTCTTTTGATTAAACTTTTCTTTCTTATACGACTTTTTCAGTTAGTGTCTAATATTAACCACGGAGACACAGAGACACGGAGTTTTCTATGCTTTCTCTGTGTCTCCGTGTCTCTGTGGTTAGTTTAGGGTGAACCATAGAAGCACTTTGATTAACCTCATACTTGATAACTGAAAAACTCGTGTTTCTTAAAGAAAAGTTTGGAAGAAAAGTTTGGTTACTGAACTTCAATCGGCAAACGGCGCTTGTCGGTTTGTCGGATGTTTCCGGCAAACTAATGTCAGTGATAATCTAATATTTTAGGAAGGCATACTAAATGACTCTGATTAATGATACTTCATATAAAATTCACGGTTGGCATTGGTGGCTTCGCGTTCAGAGTCGGAGTGTGCCTACCCACCCCTACCCCTCCAAGGAGGGGAGGATGTAAAAAGTGACGAGATAATATCGTTTCGTAGGAATAGATTTAAGCCGTAGGCACTCTTCAATGAGTCCTACGGCTTTTTTTATTTATAGCCGCTGATAATCAGACTACGCTGATAATTAGACCACGCCGATTCTTAATAATCAGCGATTTCTGATAATCAGCGGCTATAAGGAGATAAATTATGAAAATTTTAGACCAATTAAAATTTGACGACAATGGTTTGATTCCAGCCATCATTCAAGATGTTGAAAACAACGAGATATTGATGGTCGGATATATGAACCGAGAGTCGATAAAAAGAACGCTTGAGATTGGAAAAACATGCTTCTGGAGCCGTTCTCGGCAGCAATTCTGGATTAAAGGCGAAACATCCGGGCATGTCCAGATAGTGCGTAATGTTTACTTTGATTGTGACGGCGACGCACTTTTAATCAAAGTTGAACAAAAAGTCGGGGCGTGTCATACAGGATATCGTTCCTGTTTTTATAGAGAAATATCGCTTGACGGAAACTTAGTAAATATTGTCGGTGAAAAAGTTTTTGAGAGTGATAAGTGATAATGATGAATTCATTCATCACGTTTCACGCATCTGAGACTTATTTTAGACTTCCGAAGTCTCGAAGCCTTCGGAAGTCTGTTAAACATAAGGAGTACCCCCATGTATTATCCATCATTAGACGAGTTTCGCAAAAAGGCGAAACAGGGAAATTTAATCCCGGTTTATAAAGAGATTTTAGCGGATATGGAAACCCCTGTATCTGCGTTTTATAAAATCAAAAATAGCTCTCATGCTTTTCTGTTAGAGAGCGTTGAGGGTGGTGAAAACATAGCCCAATATTCGTTTTTGGGCAGCAACCCGTCAATCATTTTTCAAAGCAAAGGCAACAGGGTCCAAATCAATCATCTGAACGAAGATAGAACAGACGAACTTACCAGCGAAGCGCCGCTGAGAGAATTGGAACGACTTTTATTGGGCTACAAGTCGGTTGCCGTTAAAGGCTTGCCTCCCTTTCACGGAGGGTTCGTTGGTTTTCTTAGTTATGACATGGTGCGATTCTTCGAGGAATTGCCGGAGGATACGAAAGATGACCTGAATTTGCCGGATAGTCTGTTTGTATTGACGGATACTATTTTGGTGTTCGACCACGTAAACCATAAGATAAAAGTGGTATCCAATGCGCATATCACAGATGGCGCTGATGTCGCTTATTATGAAGCAACGGAGAAGATCGATAATCTGATTGATACATTAAAAAAGCCCTTATTTTTATCGCCGAGCGAAAGTAGGCGAGTTGGGCCTGTGCAAGTAACCTCAAACTTTACGAGGGAAGCATATCACCAAAGCGTCCGCCGTGCGAAAGAATATATCGCCGCCGGAGACATTATTCAGGTGGTTCCATCTCAGCGGCTCAGTGTGCCGATGTCCGTCGATAGCTTTAAATTTTATCGGGCGCTGCGGACTGTCAATCCATCACCGTACATGTACTACTTGCAATTTGGCGATTTGCATATTGCCGGTTCATCGCCGGAGATGATGGTACGCGTGGATGGTAGACGCGTAGAAACGCGTCCGATTGCAGGTACCCGAAGACGTGGCAGCAATGAAACGGAAGATATTGCGTTAGCGGAAGAATTATTGGCTGACCCCAAGGAACGCGCTGAGCATGTGATGTTGGTCGATTTGGGACGCAATGACTTAGGGCGGGTGTGCGAATATGGTAGCGTAGATGTCGATGAAATGATGTTCATCGAACGCTATTCGCATGTGATGCACATCGTCTCCAACGTCGTCGGCAAGTTACGCGAAGATAAAACGGCTTTCGATGTCATTGAAGCCTGCTTTCCCGCAGGGACACTCTCCGGCGCGCCGAAAATCAGGGCAATGGAGATTATCGACGAATTGGAACCGACGCGTCGCGGAATATATGGCGGAGCAGTCGGTTATTTTAGCTTTTCTGGGAATGCGGATACTGCAATTACAATCCGCACTCTCGTCGTTAAGGATGGAATGGCGCATATCCAGGCCGGCGGCGGAATTGTCGCGGATTCTGAACCCGAAAATGAATACCAGGAAACTTTGAATAAAGCTGGCGCGCTGTTGAAAGCACTGGAATTGGCAGAATCCGGTTTAGAGTAAATTCTTTCCACAAAGAGGTGATTAGACTTGCCAGGTAAAATTGCGATAAATAACCTTCAGGAAGCTCGCGAATTTCTCGGCACCTATTTCGATTTTCATGACAGTGAGGTGCAAAATATTGAAATTAGATTTAAAGGGCAAGTAGTAGAGAGCGCCAAAATGACGATAATTAAAGTACACGGGCCGTCCGTAGACGAATATTTGCAAGGGACGCGACATCTTGGATTTGTCCCAGGCGTTAGACCGGTGAACCGAACCCTTCAAATCGAATTTGCAGATGTGATAGCAGTTACCTTCTCTTCCAGTTATTCTACTCATTCAGCTCTGCCTGGAAGAAAAGGGACGGTGTGGGTTATTATGCATGTATTTGCATCACAAGTTGACGGTTCAATTAAATGGGAGTTTGATTTGGTTGCTGAAAATGCCCCCCAAAATCCATACCCGGTGATAATTTTCGGCAGCGCTGAAGTAACAGAATTATTGTGACAAAGTCCATTTGCGTATTGCGTGGTGCGTAATGGAAACAAGCAACACTAAAGTTTTGCTATGATACTTATGATTGACAATTACGCTTCTTTCACATACAATTTAGTCCAGTATTTGGGCGAACTGGGTGAAGATTTGCAGGTGTTTATATTATAAGGAGGGTTTTGACTAAGTAGAAATTGGCAAATATTTAGTTATTGACCCAGAAATTTGTCACGGAAAATTGACGTTCAAAGGAACGCGAGTTCCAGTAGAAACAGCATTAGCTTATCTTGCGATGGGCTACTCTATTGAACAAATTATAAGAAAATGGCCTCAGTTGCGTAGTGATGCAATCGAAGAAGCAGTAGACCTGGCAACTGAGGCCTTGTTTGAATGCTATACCCCAAATAGGAAAAAGGTTGCATAAGTCGGATTATTGTTGATGAACAACTTGACCCGGAATATGATGAACAGCAAATTCAAATAAACTGGTAACCTTCCATTAAGGAGTTTCACTATGATTCTTATGATTGACAATTATGATTCTTTCACATACAATTTAGTGCAGTATTTGGGCGAATTAGGTGAAGATTTGCAGGTGTTTAGAAACGATAAAATTTCGATTTCCGAAATAGAAGAATTAAATCCCGAGAAAATTGTAATTTCGCCAGGACCATGTACACCTCTGGAAGCGGGCATCTCCAATGAAGTTATTCTAACTTTTGCCGGTAAAGTGCCGATTCTGGGAGTATGTTTAGGACATCAGTGCATCGGCCATGTCTTCGGCGGCGACATCGTGCGCGCGCCGCGTTTGATGCACGGCAAAACGTCTATGATTAATCACAATGGAGAAACAATCTACAAAGGCCTGGAAAATCCATTTGAAGCAACGCGCTATCACTCTCTCATCATCAAAAAGGAAACGATGCCCGATTGCTTGGAGTTGAACGCCTGGACTGACCAGGGCGAAAATATGGGAGTACAGCATAAGGAATATCCCATCTGGGGTGTCCAATTTCACCCCGAATCCATTTTGACCCGCGAGGGGAAGAAGCTATTGGCGAATTTTTTGGCGATTTAACTTGAATTTTAAAATCTTGAAAAGGTTTCAGAACCTTTTCAAGGTTGCCGGTGGAAAAGAAATTGGAAGCAACGAAGAGGAAATTACCCTTATGAAAATTAGGATAGCTCAATTGCTAATGTTCAGTATGCTCGTAAAAGTAAGAAATCAAGGAGAAGTTCTCTTTCCGCTCCCTTTTTTCTGTTTCACCATTATTTTCCCCTTTTCATCCATTTCGTTTGCTCTGGATTCATCTGTTTGTGCTTTGTACTCATCAACACTTTCTACTAATAGCAGTGTTGACGAGCACAAGGCACAAAACATGCAAGCAGTAATAGAGGCATTGACAAGTACAAGGCAAACCACCGACAGGATAAGCGAATATCCCTCGGCTTCAAATCCGGACTTCATATACCTTTCCACGCCGTCTGGACTTCTGCGTTACGATAAACGTTCCGATGAGTGGACGTTCGCCGCAACTCATCCTTTGCTTCAAGATTCCATAGTACATGACATCGGAGTAGATGAAGATTTCATCTGGATAGCCACCGATAAAGGGATTGCCAGCGCTATGATAGGTTCGGTGGAATGGAAAGTTTATACCTTGTCCGATGGGCTTCCCGACGATAATGGCGCCGCGCTTGCGTTTCATTCTGATTACGTCTGGGCTGGAACGGTGAAAGGAATCGCCAAATTCGATAAATACGTTGAGGAATGGGAATCGGTTCAAGTTCCGGAGCTTTCCAGGGGCGTGAGCGATATCGCTGTTTGGGGTGATACTGTTTGGGTTGTCTCGCCAACAGGGATTTTCAGCCTGGACGTTGAGACCGGCGAAGCACAACGCCATCCGATAGAAGAATATTTCTTTGAATTAATTCAAGCCGGCGGAGACATCTGGTTTTTAGGCGAAAAGACAGCCCAAAGATATGTTCCGACTGAAAACATCTGGCGTGAATACGGAGCTGAACAAGGATTCCCGCAAAATCCAACAGATGTTAAAGTCGAAGGCCAAACAGTTTGGCTTTCAAGCCCAAAGGGAATAAGCAGCTATGAGCCAACGCTCGACAGATGGATGGAGTTTCTACCGTTGCGCTCTTCACCTGTTGGTGTCGAGGTCAAAGGAGTTGCTCCGGACGGCGGATATCTCTGGGTGCTGACGCCAAAAGGCGTGGGAAGATATGACAGGACGACGGGGGCCTGGAGACGGTTCCGTGAGATTGATGGACTGACGGTAAAAGAGGAATTGAGTATCACGGTTGATGGCAATTACGTCTTCGTCGTCGGAGTTGAAAGCATTGGCATCTACTACAAATCCCGCGATAGTTGGCGAACATATCCCTATGACTCTATCGAAGCACCGACTGGAAAAGCAGGAAAGAAACTCATCTCCATTGAGCCATCCGGATTGACGCTAACGCCGTCGGACTCGGCGAGGTTCGCCATTTCAGGGATAAGTTCCTTCGGGTTTAAGATGGAACCTGAGATAGGGAACTTCGATTTCTGGAACAGCTTGAATTTACACGGCGAATTTCCATCTCAGCGTTCAATGTCGGGAACCTATGACGATGTGAGGGAGAGGAGGTACAAGCTGGAGTATCGCGGCGCGCCAAAGGATATTATCAAGGGGATAACAGTCGGCGAGGCTCAATTCCGCCCCTTCAGTTCCGCGCTTCTTGACAATGAAGCAGTCCTCGGAGCGGGAGCAAAACTCTCAAAAGGTTCGACACGGTCGGAACTATGGTTGGCACAAAGACGTGGTATCCCCCATGTAGATTTCCTCAGAGGAGAAATGGGCGAGAGGGAAATATTCTCCATGACGCTTTCGCATAAGGATATAATACCCTACTCCGAAAGGATTTTCGTTGACGGGAGCCTGATGCAGAGGAATGTCCATTATTTAATTGATTACACGCAGGGTTGGGTAATCTTCAATACCCCTGATGTGGTTGACCCTGACAGCCGCATCCGTGTAGAATATCAATACCGGGAAGCTTCAGCCGAAGGAAGATTTTCAAGTATCCAGCTTGAGACAAAGCAAATGGGCGATAAAGCCGATTTCGGTGCTATCTTCACAGATTTCCTATCCGAATCCAACCGATACCTTGCCACAAGCGAATTTGCGCGGTGGGAAAATAAATGGCTCGCCGTTCAGCCAGAAATCGCATACGCCAATCCGAATTCTCATCTCGCCGGCGCTTTCACGCTGGAATTAAAATCGGAGAAAACCGATGCAAAGGCAGATTATCGGCGCTTTAGCCCCGGTTTTCCTGCCACCATAAATCGACTCACTGAGTTCGGAAAACTGACTGATGAACTGAACTTCGAGACATCCGCGCATCTCTGGGATAGTTCCTCGTTCAGCTTTCAGCTCAATTCTGGCAATTCTCATACCGGCGCTGGCAACTTCGCAATGGCGAACTTTAAGCTCAATCCTCAAGGGCTTCCGTCCTTCATGTTCTCAGGGAGATACGATGCTTTGAATACCCCTGCTGAGAAGGAAGAGAGGATAGGAGCGAAGATAGGTGTGGGATATGACTTGCCTAAGCAATTTCTCGAAAGATTGCGACTTTCAGAATTAGGCTTTAGCTCTTGTTTCGGAAGTACTCGCCTGGATTTGGGAGAACCCACCCCCTACCCCCTCCAAAGGAGGGGAGAAAAAGAATTGGGGATTAACGAAGGAAGCAAGTTCAGATACGATACCTACTGGAAGATGCATGCAGGTATCAAGGCTGGCGCTTCGGCTAACATTTATCAGCGGTTTTCACATCTTCCCGACTACACCGTCCGTCGCACGGTTTTGGGAATGCAGATGTTAGCCGTGCCGGGAATCCATTCCTCACTCTACCTCGACTTTTTCAAGACGGAGGATAAATCCAGCCAACCTTTCGTTGCGCTCGAAGGCAGGCCTAAAAAAGAGAATCTTCTTTCAGCAAACCTGTCTGTTTTCCCTGGAAACTGGAGTTCGTTGTTAGGATGGCTTGACATTCTCAGTGGATATACCGTGATAGAGCGAAGCGAAGCTGACCGCGTTCGTTCAACTTTAGTCCGGCCAACGGTCAGACTGTCCCAGAGGTCGCGGTTCCTTGCGAACTGGACATGGAATGAATCTGAAGGAACTCGGTTTGATGCTGAACTACTTTACACGCCGGATTTTGGCAGGATAGGAGTTGACTTCTCCACCAGGCCACAAAAAGGCAAAGATGGCCTGGAGAAAAAACTTATGCCCTGGTGCGAGTTCAGGCTCTTGGGGATGGTGAACGGATTAAGGTTGTCCCTCACTCAGACGCCTGAAGGTAATTTTATATTGTCGCCGGAACATCTCATCAGACATTATATACCAATGAAATGGCTATTGCGAAGCGCTTATTTCGCAAACTCGTTCTCCCTCACCAGGAGGAGGCAAGAGGGCAGGGAGGCAAGAGGGCAAGAAATAGATAGGATTTCAGATTCGTTGTTAGCCGAACTTTCCACCAGCTTCAGCTTAACCTTTCGCCTTTCAGGGACAGTTATCTATGATTTGGATAGCGGTGAAGCCGATGTCAAATTTTTCTTCAGAGGATATGCGAAATTATAACTCACTTTTTTAGTAGCAAGACCGTAGGGAAAAATGCCTCGAATTTTGGCAAATTCGGCTACAATAACAAATTTTACCGTGTTTAGTACACATGGGCAGAAGTTCTTAATCCTCTTTTACTTTCTCTGGCAAAACTGAGGACTGGTGATTGCTTCGTTCCTCGCAATCTTCGGCTTCGTAACAACCCCCTGCCCCACACAATCCCTATACCCATCAACTTAAGGCTAGTTGTCTAAACAAGGGGAAAGTAGAAAGGCAAATTCGGCCCTGTTTTTTAATTCCGAATTCCTTTTCCCCTTTTTTCACCTACATTGTCAAATTTGTTTTGACAAAAAGGCCATTTTATGTTATTATTCCCTATCAGGGTTTATCTTGCCAAAGTCTGGAAGCCATGCGGGGTTCGGTGCCGTTGACTTTGGTGTCTCAGTTTACCCGGCCAGGAATGGTACCGTCGCAAATCAGTGTTCGGTCGCCTCTGCTGTTTCAGTGGCTTCAGCCGCTGGTCGAAGCATTAGGTTTTGAGTTGAAGGCAACATTTGTCTTGCGGAGTCTGGGCCAAGCCAGGAAACCTCTGCATCGCATCTCTTTACCCCTTTAAAATCAACACTTCGGAATTTCTGAATAGCCTCTAAGTATAAAGGCATGAAACTCTATGGCACATGCGCTAGTATAAGGATAGAGGAGGAGGTAGATAGATAGATATGCTGATGCTTTGCAGCAAGCTCAGAGATTGTCCTTGAGCGAAGCGAAGGAACAAAGGACTTTTGGTTTTGACACTTTATGGTTAAGGAATGGTGGTTATCCTTAATGATGAAAAGTTCAAGCCGAAGGAATGGTAACCCAACTTTTTCTTTTCCTAAAAGAAAAGGTGCCATCATAAGAAACACTGAGGATAGCTTATGAAAATCGCGATTATCGGCCCTGGCGCGATGGGATGTCTATTCGCCGGATTATTAACTGAATCAGGACATGAGGTATGGCTCCTCGATAAAAATCCTCAACGAGCGAAGAAACTTTCACAGACAGGGTTATATATAGAGGGTATAGGTGGTTGTCGGATTGTCAAGTTGATGGTGACGAGTAATCTTTACGATATTACCGCGCCCCGACAGAGTCGGGACAGGCCTGACTTAGTCTTCGTGTGGGTAAAGGCTTATGACACCGTAGACGCTATCAGGATGGCTCATCCCATCCTTGCTGACCATACTCATGTGATTTCGCTGCAAAATGGCTTGGGCAATTTAGAAGCTATCGCGCAGATAGTAAATCCTGAAAAAATTATCGGTGGAATAACCTCACACGGAGCGACTTTAATCGACATCGGTCACATCAGACACGCAGGAAAAGGCGATACGATTATTGGTAGAATGAATAAGCAAATAGATGATGAGTTACACCAAATTGCCGATCTTTTGTCTGAAGCTGGCATTGAAACCAAGGTATCTTCAGATGTTGAAGGCGCGATTTGGAGTAAATTGGTTATCAACGCGGCGATAAACCCTTTGACTGCTATTACCCGCTTGAAGAATGGGCAATTACTGGAAAGCGACGAAACACGTAGACTCTTGGATTTAGTTGCCGAAGAATCGGAAAAAATTGTTCAGTTGGCAGGAATTACGTTGGCATACCCCGATATAAAAAGTAAAGTGTATGATGTCTGTCAAGCGACTGCTCAGAATACCTCTTCGATGCTACAAGACATTTTGCGTGGCAAGCGAACGGAAATAGACGCTATCAATGGCGCTATTGTTGAGAAGGCTAAGGACTTGAATATCGACGCGCCAGTTAATGAGATGTTAACATGCCTGGTAAAAACGCTCGAAAAGGAGGATGATTATAATTAAAAAGTTAAAGACATTCACATCAGTTATTAGAAAGAGTGAAAAAGCCTATGTCGGTGTTTGCCTGGAAGTGAATGTTGCTGCTCAAGGGAAAGATATTCCCGATGTTGAAAGGAATCTGGCGAATGCAGTGCAAGAGTTACTTTCTTATGCGGAGGAGACAAATATAGAAATCGAGCCGATTAGTATTGCTGATTTAATTGAGTTTCTTGAGGATACATCGCCTATCGAAAAGCAAATCATTGGTGATAAACCTCGACGTTCGTTTCATGAGATAATTGAGGTGCCCAGTTATGTATAGAAAAATTCCTTCAATGTCGAGTAGAAAATTCATGCGGCTACTTGAAAAAGGCGGCGCAATGTTTGTTCGGCAAAGAGCGACCGACCATTCTATCTTTGAGAGAATCGTCAATGGTCGTCGCTATGCAGCACCGGTGCTATCGGGAAAGAGAACGTTGGAGCCAAACTATTGCAAACGCGTTATGCGACAATTGAGGTTTTCGGATGAAGAGATAGACAAATTGTTGAAAGATTTTTAACCTACATTCTGAACTTGTGCTAAACAGTGCGTAAGTGCAATTCTACGAAAAGACGCTCACCCTCACAGGGGGAGTGAGGTGAGAGCTCTTTGCCCTTTGCTCTGTTTATAACTAAAGAGAGAGTATTGTCGATGGAGGTATTGGAATGAATAAGAATCGACGGGTTGTGAAGGTGCCAAAGAACTACTATCGCCAGGTTCACGAGACCAGATATCAAAGGATTTTGGGTGCAGGCGCCATCTTCCGCCAAAAGGAGATGAATCCTTATGTTGCTCAAGCGTGGAAGCAGTTTCGTTCATTTGTTTATCTCCCGTCTGGAGTGCTGGGTATCGAATTTGGATGCGGTACAGGCATTAACACTATCACCATCTCCCTTGAAGGATTTAGAATGATAGGCTTAGATATTTCTCCAACTGCAATCCGTAAAGCCACTGAATTAGCTACCAAACTTTCAAATTCTCCGAAGACTTCGGAAGTTTCTGGATGTTGTTCGGTGCGGTTCTTAGTGGGGGATATCTTCAATTCAGGACTCAGGACAGGTTCCTTTGATTTTGCCTTAAATATCTGGACACTACATTGTGTCGGCGAACAAAACCTACGAGACAAACATTTGTTGGAATGTTATCGTGTTTTGAAGCCCGGTGGCTATGTATATCTCCATAATGAGAGCAGTGAACGAGATGTCCTTAGTCCCAATGAGGAGGTTATGATTTGGGAAACCAATGTCCAGAATGCACCAATTGGTTCGACTTGCCGGATAGCGGCAAGATTCAAGTAAGTTTTCCGGGTCATATGCCGCCTGGTTTATGTGGAAGAAGGTCAGTGAGAGAACACCGAGAGGAATTGGAACGCGCTGGGTTCCAAGTATTGCAATGTTACGAAGAAATAATGCGTCCTCCTGACCCATCTGTGCATGGCAATCGAGTAATGGTCGCTTTCGCTCAAAAATCAGACGAACGCAAAGGGTAGAACTCGGATGACAATGTAAAGGAGCAGAAGCTTATCTGGAGGTGTTATTCATGTTTCCACTCATCAAGATGACTCAGGAACAGATTAAAAACTATCGCCCTGTCTGGGGAAAGTTTACCGGGATGACGTGGATTTTCGGCGGTTCTCATCGAACCTTCGCTATCTACATCACGCTTGACGTTAACGAGGAGGGACAGATTGCTCTTCAAGACCTACTGGTCGCCTGTTCCCCCGTCTTTAGAGGGCCGGGGGGGTTAGATGAACATTTTCCTCTCCACGAGCGGTTTCCGGGCGAGGTAACAGACTGGATGATTAAGCGTCCTTATGAATTGGTTCAGGTACTTGGGCATTTTCAGGCTTGCTTTATCACGGCTCAACCGAATGCTACCCATTTCGCACTGGCGGAATTGGAGAAGCAGGAAATTCTCAAACACCTGATTACGGGTAATGATGACCTGCTGCAAGAGCGCGAGGGAAGTCAAAAAGTGCATTTGAAGGAATCGCGTTACTTTGTGGATTCCGAAGAGGGATGGAGCTGGATTCGGGCAGGGGAGATTTTTCTGGTAGTAGGAGTTTCGAGGGATGAACACGGCTTTTTGAGTTATGCCCGTGAACAGGGAATTCAGGTTGTTGTTATCGCTCCAGAGCGTCCATCGTTCTTGTATGCGAATGATTGGTTTGTTCAAGGACATGGGGAAGAAGTTCTGTCAGAATTAGCCGCGGAGTTATCTACTTACTAAGGAATGTCTTTGCCTGTCGAGTATATCATTCTACGTATCACCGAAGAAGGTGTTCGGATGAAAGTTCTTGAAGTCGAGATACGTCCAGTAATAATATCCGATAAGCCTTTCCTTGCAAATATTCAGCGCTCGAATTGGCCTGCCGGAACATGGTGGGGCGACGGATATCAGGAAAGACTGGAATTAGCTTTTAGAATCGAACCGGAAGGATTGTTTCTGGCTGAAGTATCCTCAATACCACTGGGATGGAGTTGGGCGAGGTCAATTGGGCCTGACGGTCTCCTTGAAATCGGCGCGATAATCCTCGTTAGCGTCATGCGTTCCCATTGGGGACAAGGTATCGGTTTAATTCTTTTCAAGGAAGCTGAACGCTATCTGATTAGCCGTGGGTGTGCTGCAATCGAATTTGAGACGGATTCGCGAAGAATTAGGGCACTGAGACAATTTGGATATGAACTGGTGGGATGGAAGTCAGAGACAGAGGCGTGCTTTATCAAACGTCTACATTCAAGATAGATTTACATGGACATGAAATATATCCTCGTTTTTTAGGAGGGAATATGGTTGAACAGGAAAAGAAGTGGACTTTTGATGAATACGCCTGGCTTGAAAACTATGACGAAAGAATGCGTAACACAAAGCGTTTACGATACGATGAGACTTTGTCTGAAGTAGCACGGATAACTTCGGTTAAGAAAGGCGACCTCGTCTTAGATATCGGCACGGGGACAGGAAACCTGGCGGTCAAGTTCTTAGAGAAAGGATGCCAGGTCGTTGGGCTTGACCCTTCGGCGAAGATGCTCAAAATAGCTGAACGGAAAGTAGTAGAATGGGGAGAACGCTTCCAGATCCAGCTATGTGAAAATCCGTTCCTCGACATTCCCTTTCCTGACCAGACTTTTGATGTCGCTGCATCGACTTATACTATCCATCACATAACTGATGATACAAAGCGACTGTCCATCAAAGAGATGAAGCGTGTGTTAAAACCGAATGGACGAATTATCATAGGCGATGTGATGTTCAAGGACGCGGCGGACAAAGCTCGCGCCCTCGCTGAATATCCAGATTTGGAGGATGAATATCAGCCGATGCTTGACGCTTTCCCGATTATGTTTGAAAATGAAGGATTTACTGTGGTAATCAAACAGATGGCTGATACAGTCTGGATAGTTTGTGCTAAGTTGAGATGAGAGGAGACCAGAGCATGTTTGAAGCGGAAAAACTCAGAGGAATTTTATTCGACCTGCATGGCACACTGATTTATGTGACTGAGCAGGGCGAGGATAGGTTGAGAGTTGGCTTTGAGACTTTGGCTTCTGCTTACAGTGACATTCCATTTGAACGCTTTCGAGATGTGTGGCTTGCCTGGCGCGAAGAACCTGCAATTGCCGCTAAAAGAACTGCGATGCAAGAGGTTCTATTTGTAGATAGAGTTCGATTGGCATTGGAACGCCTGGAGATTGAGCCGAAACCCGACTTAATCCATGCAATAGCCGAAGCTTATGTAGGTGTATGGGAGAAGGCGACTATCATAGACGAAGCAGATAGGCAATGTCTGGTCGGGTTAAAAGATAGATACAAGTTGGGGCTGATTACGAATTTTGCTTATTCGCCTTCGATTCCACGACTATTGCGAAAATTCGATTTGGAAGGAATTTTTGACGCTGTTATCGTTTCCGCGGAAATAGGGTGGGTGAAGCCGCATCCTTTGATTTTTCGTTGTGCGATGCAAGCGTTGAATTGTAAGCCAGATGAACTTATATTTGTAGGCGATGACTTAGACGCAGACATCGCCGGTTCAGAAACTGTAGGAATGACACCTGTTTTGGTGGATGCATATAATCAACATAAAAACGCTGAATGTATGCGAATTCACTGTGTTGCTGAATTGCCCCCAATTTTGAGGAAACCTTGAAAAGGTTCAGAACCTTTTCAAGGTTTGCGCGATTCAGAGGAAAAAGTGTAAAAATATTTATTGACGTTTAGAAAAAAATAGTGTAATCTTATAAAAAATTGTGAAGTAATCACAGATTCAAAATAGGAGGGATGATTATGATATATGAAGAAAGAGTTTACACTATTGTCCCGGGAAAGATGCAGGACATTAACCATCGTTTTGCTCATGTCACCATGCGCTTGTTTGAAAAACATGATATGAAAGTTGTTGGCTTTTGGCAGACAATTATTGGCTCAAACAGTATCAACGAATTAGTATACATTCTTGCTTTCAAAGACTTAGCTCATCGTCAAGCTGCCTGGGAGGCTTTTATGAATGACGAAGAATGGCAACAGGCGAAGCGGGAAAGCGAAAAGGATGGACCACTTGTTTCCAATGTGGCGAATAAAATTCTCAAACCAACGCCTTACTCACCGATCCAGTAAGCTACAGTTGCTATAAGGCAAAACATTTTAGTAGAGCGAAAGTTTTAAAGTGACAAAATTAACTTTAACCTGAGCTGCTAATTACCCAAAGAGGGAAATAGCAAAATGGCAAATTGGTAATTGCCGTTTAGCCCTCTTGCCCCTTAGCCATTTGGGTTAACTTTAAGATTTTTTATTTTCAAAGGAGGAAAACCAAAAAATATTGGAGTTGTGGAGCGTAAACCTTCAATCTTCCAACTTCAAAAAAGACTAAAGTATAACCGCTTAAGTCTGAGGACGGGTTTACTACGTAAACCACGCAGAAATGATATGATTCCAAAACATCCACTCAAAAAAACAAATCGCTTCGAACAAGAGCGACAAAGTATTCAAGATATTAACCAATTCAGCAGCATTGTTCATGCCTTGCAATCAACGTCTAAAGATGCACGTAAAGAAGCAGCGCGGAAATTAGGCGAAATGGGTTTGGAAGATGCTGGCGAACCACTGTCATTAGCTCTTTTTGACGAACAAGATGTTGCCGTGCGTATTCAGATTATTGAAGCATTGTCTCAGATTGGGACGGATGAAGCTATTGCAGGTATTATGGATGTATTAGATGACCCGGACAATAATGTTCGCAAGGCAGCCGTCGGTGTATTGCACGGAGTTGATTTAGATGAAATTTCTGATAAAGTCATTGATGAGTTGATGTATCTTGCAGAAGAGGATATTGATGTTTCTGTGCGCCTCGCTGCTATCGACGCGTTGTTTCAGTATGAAGATAAAAAGGTTACTCAAATGCTCTCCAAATTGTCATCAGACTCAGAGCCAATGATTCGGGATGCCATCAAGTGTGGTATGGAGCAAAGGGCAATAATCGAGGAACCTAAAGTAAAAGGACCAGAACGAAAAGCGAAAATGGGGAAAAAGCAGAGAATAAAGCGTTGAGATTTTACCCTTTAACCATTTGTTGTCATGCCGGTGTTTTTCTGGTTTAGTGAAGCTAAACTGAACGAAGTGAAGTGGTTTACGAAGTAAACTACTGAGCGAAGCGCGAATATCTTTGTCATCTGCATAGTAAGAATAATCCAAAAGCCATCTGGTTAATGCTAGATGGCTGTTTTATTTTTAACCAATTCCTCTTATTTCTTTTATCACACGATGAGATTGCAATCTCATGATAAACCAACGTGGGGAATTTGTGGACTTCATCAGAAAAAAACTTGCTTTTATTTTCAATAAATGATATATTTTTAATACTATTTTATCTAATTTTGCTATTCTGTTATTTCTTGCGAAGACTTTCAAAACTGCTAATTTATCTTTTATTCCAATTATTGCTTATGATGGAACTTTTCTCTTCCACTTATTTCTTTTGCTCAAACTTTTCTTTCTTAAAGAAAAGTTTGGAAGAAAAGTTTGGTTACAAGCATTATCCGAACTAATTTTTCGCAATGTCACTGAGATTATCCAATGAAATAACCATAGGGTAAGGTGTATAAATTATGTTTAACCAAAGTAATCAACTAATGACCTCTTCACGAAAGAAAGCTGGAAATATTCCTGTTAAGCCAAAATCCATGGCGCGGGAAACAATTGACCTCGACCGTGAAGCTCTAACTGCCAAAATAAAGGAAGCCGCCAAAATAGGTCGTCATCGCAGAAGCAATAGGATGACAGTATCATGGCTCATCTCATTAATTGCTCATGTACTGGTATTGACGGTTCTCGGAGTCTTTATTAAGACACAGTATGAACCACAGGAATTTATTGGGGTGGAATGGGTAGAAGTGCCAGCGCCGGTGTTACGAAACTTACAGAAAAAGCCAATAGATAAGCTGTTTCAACAAAACCTTAACACTAGAAATATGACGACAAAATCGGCGTCCCGCCTTAGTGAACCTGCTCCTGATATAACTGGAACGGCCGCAAAAGGCCCTGACCTTATTCCAACGAAAGTACGTGTTAATTTGAGCCGTAATCCTAATGAAACGTTAGCCACAATGAGTACCGACGCGGATATTCCGAAGAATATCGGAGATTTCACGGTTTCGGTTGGTGGTGGTGCTTCAGGAGAGCTTGGTGGCACAGGATTAGGTAGTGGTATAGGAGAAGGCCCCGCATCATCCATTGGACATGGCGGAGGTTCAGGTACTGGTCGTGGCGGTGGGTTGTCCCTGGTGCGTGAAACCGGCGCAGGCGGCCTGGGTGATATATCGGGCAATGAGTTTACGGATTTAATTACTATTCCGGAGAACAAATTGGGCGCCATACTCGTCGGTGAAGGGCGAGATATCATGGGCTATATTCGGCTTATTCGGTTGAAACATTCCCTTTCTGATTGGTGGCAAGACCCAACTGCAATACCCAGTTTTATGGATTGGCTGAAAGAACATACTCGCATTCGCGCTGATATGAAAGTCGCCGGCGGCGCGCTACCACTGACAGACCCAATGATTCTTGAGGCGCCACTTGTTTTCATGACGGGACATGACAAAGATATCACCATTAGTCACAACATGGTCAAAGGCGGTCCGCTCACCGATTCATTTTCTCAGGAAGAACGAGCAGCGTTGCGCAAATACATCATCGAAAATAAGGGTACTCTATTCTTTGATGATTGTGGCTTTAATGGAACCTTTGCAGCAAAAGTCGAAGAAGAACTGAGAATGGTCTTTCCTGAATATGATTTGAAACATCTTCCTTATGACCATGAAGTTTACCATATTTATTATGAATTGCCCAAGCCGCCTAATGGTGGCGACATATTCTGGGGCTCGGAAAACAATCCCCAGGCCACCAAATTTCCATACCAAAGGGGCATGACCATTGATAACCGACTCGCCATTCTTTTCAATAGGAAAGATTATCTATGCGCTATGGAGACTGCGGAAGTTCAAAGCCGCACCATGCTACGTCTGCGAAGGTCTATTGATGTCCATAAATTTATGACGAATTTGCTGGTCTACGCTATGAAGTATGGCGGGAATACTGACCGCTCTGATTATATAACGCGTTGATACGTGATGAAAAGGGCAAATTTATTTCTGATACTCACTTTCAAAATAATTCCGTTGACTTGAAAAAGAAATCATCTTAGAATTTACCTTGACTTTGGTAAATTAAAACCCGATTTAACCGTAACCCAACTTTCTAAGTTGGCCAATCAGTTGCATATTCCGCCCAAACCAAGATAGAATCCGTAGGCTACATTTCTATTTACCAAAGTCAAATTACATTGAGGGTTTAAAACGGCAACAGGAATTGCCGCTTTTGGGGATTTTTATATCATTCATTACCGAGATAAAAAGGAGGAGAATCTGTGATTCCATTTACTGAATGTACCTTGGTGTTGATTAAACCCGACGCGGTCACTAGAGGACTCACCGGAGAAATACTAAACCGGTTCGAGCGCGCTGGGCTAGCTATCGTAGCTTTGAAGTTAGTTCGTCCTTCGCTAGAATTCGCGAGACAGCACTATGCAACGACGGAAGCTCAACTTCTACAGATGGGAAATAAGGCTTTATCCGCGTATGATGGATTGGACATTGATCCAGTTCAAGAACTAGGCACATCCGATCCCAAGGAGGCAGGTTTGATGGTTCACGAATGGAACGCTGAGTTCCTTGCTTCTGGCCCCGTAGTAGCTTGTGTTATCCAAGGTGTGCATGCAGTGAAGAAAGTTAGGGCACTCTGTGGCAGTACTATGCCCAAAGATGCACAACCAGGTACAATTCGTGGTGATTTATCTAGTGCTTCAAATCTTGTCGGAAATTCACTAAAATCAGCAGTATACAATCTAATTCATGCATCTGACAATGAACTTGATCCAGAGGAACCAAAAAAAGAAATTGCTCATTGGTTTAGCCCAGAGGAAATTCTCAACTACTACCTAGTAGACAGCATCGCTATGTTCAAGCTAAATAAGCTAAACGTTTAAGTACAACGATTGTTAAGTCGGTAAGCGTAGGAGTAATCAGTCATGGGAATCCGTTTTTTTTACGAAGACGATCATCTTGTCGTTGTAGAGAAACCAGCTGGGATTCTAGTTCACCCAATTCCCGGTTGTAGCGAGCGCACTTTCTTTGATGACATTCGTCAGTATTTCTCAGAAAGTTCGGTTAGCGAAGATGTTCAAGCAAGACTTGTGCATCGCCTAGACCGCGGAACATCTGGACTTATGGTTATTGCACGCACAAAGGCCGCGGCTCAGAAGCTTAGCTTCAGCTTTCGCAAAAGAATGATCCAAAAAGGCTACGTGGCCCTTGTTTTTGGATCTGCTCCAGAAAAGTTTACGGTAAACGTCCCTATTGGAAAAGTCTCTAATCAACCAGTTCGCTGGGGGGCAGATTCAGAGAAAGGAAAAAAAGCAGAAACATTTTTTGAGACAGCTTGGTCCTCTGAAGACTTTAGTTTGCTAAAAGTAAAACCTATTAGTGGGAGAACACATCAAATTCGAGTACATTCTACATGGCAGGGGCATCCAATTGTAGGAGATCCTTGGTATCGCGGCGAGTACGTGCCAATCACTCCTTGGCAGAAGTATTTGTACCGTTATGCCCAGAGGCTTTGCTTGCACGCTTATCATCTTGAGTTTGAACACCCAGTGCTAGGCGCGCGTATGAAATTTTGGTGTCCACTTCCTGATTCGTTTATAGATATCGTGCGTAGCGTGTCAGCCTCACCATTGAATTTGGATACATCTCCAACTTAACAATTCCAGGTGCGGAATATTGCAATCTAATAGTGTGTAAAAAACTTAATCCGCCATTTTTGTTGAGGGGAAACGTGAAATGGAAAAAGCAACTTGTACTATTGTAGCTATAGCAGGTGGCTCTGGAAGCGGTAAAACTACTCTTGCGGAACTTATTACGTCAACAATTGGGTCTGATAAAATACTTTCACTTTCACTTGACTCATATTACAAAGATTTAAGCCGCCTTTCGCCTTTGGAACGCGAAACCTATAATTTTGACCATCCCAATGCATTTGATATTACGAACCTCGTTTCTCATCTAAAAATTCTTAAATCAGGTCAGCCAATTCCAAGAGTTCACTTTGACTATAAAGCATTACGCCAAGTAACAGGCAAAGAATTGTTACAGCCTCGCCCGGTTGTACTATTAGAAGGGATATTAGTATTAGCAATTCCATCTGTGCGTGAACTCTTGGACATAAAGGTTTTCGTTGATACTTCAGCAGACATCCGATTTATTCGGCGGTGTCGGCGTGACATCACATTACATAATCGGACCTTTGAAGATATCGCAACGCAATATGAGCATTCGGTTCGCGAAATGCATCACCTACTTGTTGAACCATCGAAGGATTTTGCAGACTTAATTATTCCATTCGATAATACTAACGAGCGCGGTGTAGACATGTTAGTGCGTAGCCTGACAGCACTTGTAGCACAGCAGCCAGCTCGTTCTATCGTTTGGGAAATTGATGAGGCAGAGATGATACTCATTCCAGCAGGTGATTTTGTCATGGGTAGTAACGATACACAAATTATGCAGTTAGTGCGAGAGTACGGTGCCAAAATTCACTGGTTTAACGATGAGAGACCAAGGCACATAGTTAATCTTTCTTCTTTTTATATCGATAAATACCCAGTTACCAATGAACAATATGCTAAGTTCATACGAGAAACAGGTTACAAGAAACCAGAAACTTGGGACATTCGTCGCTATAACCAATCAAAGCAACCCGTAGTAGGTATATCATGGCATGACGCAGAAGCTTATTGTCAATGGGCAGGGAAACGGCTTCTAACTGAGGCAGAATGGGAAAAAGCAGCACGCGGTGTGAACGCTAGATTATTCCCATGGGGAGATAATAATCCCGAGGGGCGGGCCAATTACGGAGGTAGAGAAGGCGGTCCGACAATTGTAGGCAAGTTTCCTGATGGATCTAGCCCATATGGTGTGATGGATATGGCGGGTAACGTATGGGAGTGGGTTAACGATTGGTACGACTCTGAATACTATTCCCATGCACCATATCGAGATCCCAAAGGACCCAACAGTGGTCACGGGAAGTGTGTGCGTGGTGGTTCGTGGATAAACAACCCTACAATGATCCGTTGCACTGAACGCGATTATCGCCGGCTACCACACAAAGATCTGAAATACTTTGGGTTCCGCTGTGCGGCAGACTTGGAGTAATATAAGGAGCTTATAGTATATTCCAAAATCTATTTAATCTATTTTTTTACGATTCTAAAGGGGTTATGCTCTCGCCTAAATTAATCCTATATGGTATTTTGATAATGAAAGACAATCAATTTAAAGATAGAACTTACAAGGATTGGAACAAATTCATTAAAAATGAAATTCCTTCCAGTCTTGACATATTTCCTATTTTATATGAGAATATAAAACATGGAGATAAAATTGTAGATATAGGGTGTGGATATGGTAAAACGTGTTTTCAGCTAGCATTTGCAAATTACGGTCCCATCCTTGGTTTTGATATTAATATAAGCGCAATACAATATGCCAATGAATATCTGAAAAAACTCTCAGAAAATATAAAATCAAATCTTAGATTTGAAGTACATGACGCACTTTGCACTCAACTCAACACAGACACGTTTGATGTAGGTATAATGCAGGCGTTTCTTACTACATTAACAACACCAGAAGACCGACAGAAGGCTATGAATGAAGCGCGTCGAATTATTAAGAGGGGCGGGAGTTTATATTTAGCTGTGTTTATACAAACTTGGCATTCAGAAAAGTATTTTGTAAGGTATCTAAAGGGCATAGAAGAAACTGGTGAAGAAGGTTCTTTTTATGTCCGAAACAAAGAAACAGGACAAGTTGAATATCAAGCCCACCATTACACCGAAAAAGAAATAATTTTACTTCTAAAAAACGCAGGTTTTTCTTGTAGTTATTTCAACTATGAAAATTTTGTCTCCAGAAGTGGGAATTTAGTTAACGGTGCGGTTATTTGGGCTAATTAGATTAATCTGATTTGGAAATAACTTATATGTGTATATGCAGATGTTAAACTACTTTGACAATCTCCATATAGAGCACTATCCTAGAAAAATTAATCAAAGGAAATTATTATGACTAAAAAAATCGTTTTAGCTTCTGGCTCACCAAGACGAAAAGAATTACTAGCGAATATCATCGGCAACAATTTTTTGGTTTCCCCAAGTGATGTTGATGAGAGTATTGACACTAAGTGTTCTCCACAAGATTTTGTTAAGCAACTTTCAGCAAGAAAAGCTGAAGCTACTGCATCAAAATTATCTAATAGCATAGTTATAGCTGCAGATACCGCTGTTGTACATAACGGGAAAATACTGGGCAAACCAAGAGATAAAGATGAAGCTTTCAATATGCTGTCATCTTTAAGTGATAGTTGGCATCAGGTAATGACAGGGTTATCTGTTATAGACTCAGATTTTTGCAAAATAGATCAGACAGTAGTTGTGACAGATGTCAAATTTCGATTTTTATCTCAAGAAGATGTGGAAAATTATATAAAATCAGGAGAACCCCTTGATAAGGCTGGTGCGTATGGAATACAAGGTAAAGGGGCATTGTTAGTCGAAAGAATTAATGGCTGCTATTTCAATGTAGTCGGACTCCCTATAGAGGCTCTTTCTCGGTTATTAAAAAAATTTGGTATTGATTTGCTTCTTTTGTAACATTCGGCTGAGAAAACCATAGGAAGGATATAACAATGCAGAAGAAAGAGGGTATATTCATAGTTTTTGAAGGTCCAAATGGTTCAGGAAAAAGTAATCTGGCTCAATTGACTAAGGAATGGCTATCATCGAATTTTGGGAGAGAGGTAATACTCATTACTGAACCTTCTAAAACTACCATAGGAAAACTCGTCCGTCATTATTCCGAAATGCCACAACATGCATATACTCTAGCATGTCTCGTTTGTGCAGATAGGTACCAAAATATTGTTGAAAGCATTGTTCCTAACCTCAAACAGAATAAGATAGTGATATCGGATCGATATTTTGCTTCCTCGTTAGTATATCAAATTATGCATGGAGTAACGTATGAATTTGTATTGAATATAAATTCACAAATTTTAACACCAGATCTCACTATAATTGTAGAAGCCAGCGAGCAAGAATTAAGAAGAAGAATTCAAAATAGAGGGACAAAGCAATTATTTGAACACCCTGATAATGTATCCACAGAAGTACAGTTATATAAAGAATCTTTATCATATCTAAAAGATTCAGGCCATGTGACTTGTTGTATCGATAACTCAGGCGCTATCGAAGTTGCTTTTCAAGAAGTAAAGGATTCAATTTCGAGGATTTTACATGATAAATTATAATACAAGAACTCTTTTTAACCTATCTTTTAAAAGAAAAATTTAATCAAAAGAAACACTGAGGAATAAAAGTAAGTCAGAAATTCTTATCCTATTTTAATTTAACCAAGCCAAACTCTATTTTAAATTCAGGAGGTTCACCATGTTTTTTCATTTCGACCCCACTTACTTCATCATCGTTGGCCCAGCGTTTATACTTGCGATCATCGCTCAAATCTGGGTCAAAAGCGCGTTTTCCAAATATTCGAAAGTCGCACCGTCGAGTGGTTATTCCGGCGCACAAGCCGCGCAGCGGATTCTACAAGCCAACGGAATACGCGATGTCAGTATAGAACAGACAGGGGGATTTCTTTCTGACCATTATGACCCGCGGTCAAAAGTGCTTCGGCTTTCTACCGATATATATCAAGGGCGTTCACTGGCTTCGATTGGCGTTGCCGCTCACGAAGCCGGTCATGCTCTCCAGCACGCCTACGGATATGCGCCGCTCAACCTGCGGTCGGGATTAGTGCCAGCGACGCAGATTGGTTCATGGCTTGCCTGGCCGCTCTTTTTCATTGGCATGTTTATTGACCCGATTATCGCCTGGGTGGGAGTTATGCTCTTTGGAGCTGTGGTTTTGTTCCAGATGGTCACATTACCCGTCGAGTTTAACGCCTCCAGGCGCGCGGTTGAACAAATTCAGCAGGTTGGGATAGTCAATTCCAGTGAAGCCGTCGCGGCAAAACGTGTACTCAACGCAGCGGCGATGACCTATGTTGCCGCGACTATCCAGGCGTTTTTAACTCTCCTTTATTTTCTAATGCGCATGGGTCTTCTTGGCGGACGCGATGAACAATAAATAGCGAGTTCAAGACTTCCGAAGTCTCGGCGACTTCGGAAGTCTCAAATATAGTTTACGAAGTAAACTGCGGAACGAAGTGAACAGGAGGAAGACTTTAATGAGCTTAGAACTTTTTCGGCTTGATGACCGTGTAGCTATTATTACTGGCAGCAGTAGAGGCCTGGGCAAAGCGATGGCGTCTGCTCTTGCCGGCGCAGGAGCGAAGGTGGTAATTACGAGCCGCCACTTAAATGAAGCCCAGGCAACTGCTGATGAAATTAAGAATAGCACAGGTAGAATAGCCATCGCGTTGGAGGTCGATGTGTCCCAACAGCCACAGGTGGAGCGGCTGGTTAACCAAACGCTAAGTGAATTTGGAAGAATTGATATCCTCATTAACAATGCAGGCCTTAATATCCGTGGCCCCATTGAAGAACTGAAGATGGACGATTGGACACAGGTGTTGAATACTAATCTTATCGGTCCCATTCTTTGCTGTCAAGCGGTTGCGCCACACATGAAAGCCCAGAAATATGGGCGGGTTATCAATATCGCATCCATACTGGGTTTAATCGGAATGCCCAATCGCACGCCATATAGCGCCAGTAAGGGAGCGGTGATTCAATTGACCAGAACCCTCGCGCTGGAATGGGCGCCATATAATATCACCGTTAATGCCATTTGCCCCGGCCCTTTTGCCACGGAGATGAATCGGCCGTTAATGGATGACCCTCAAGTGTATCAAACTTTCGTTAGTAAAGTTCCTTTAGGACGTTGGGGGGAACCAAAAGAAATAGGTGGTGTCGCGATATTCCTCGCTTCTGAAGCATCCAGCTTTGTCACCGGCGCGACGATTTATGTCGATGGCGGATATACCGCACAATAGTAAATTAAGCGCGGAATAAAGATGGCAAAAGCTGTCGTTCCTGATAAGATTGCATCTATTTGTGAAGACTGGTTTTACTTCGTAAACTGTGTTTACCTTGTCAACCAGTCCTCACAGTTGCGCTTTTTTCTGAGGTATGTTGAGAAAAATGTATTAGGCAATAACATATTGCAGTGCTACTTTTTATTATCCGCTGATTACGCAGATTTTCGCGGAAATCTTTTTTCTTTTTCCCGCGTAATCCGCGTAATCCGCGGATAGTCCTTAATTCTTTAATCTCTGATTGCAAAATCTTGTTGACCATTACAGTATATTGAGAAAAAGTGCGCAATCCCTCCTTACTTTTTCCTCAGTGTTTCTTTTGATACAACCCCCTAAACCCCCACAACCCCCTGCCTGACCTTTCGTGGCCTTTCCCTTTGGTAAGAGGGATTAACGGAGATTTCTTTTTATGCTGTTTAATTATTGCGGTAAGCGATGTTGAACCCAATAGCCCACAACCAAATTGTGGTTACACAATGGTAATGAGGAGCCATATGAAATGGATTGCCTTTTGGGGTTTGCAAAGGCAAGTTGTTCCAGGCAATACGAAAAAAGGATATAATTTGTGAATGATATTTTTGTTGACTTTATCTCAACATCTACTACAATGAAATAGTCTCATAAATATACTGAACGCAGCTGAAATCTAAATACATTCGCTTCGCTCACCGATGCCTTCCCGATTCTTGGGACAAGTGCGGCTTACGGTTCAGTATAACTAAAAATGTTAGAATAATTGGGCTCATGCCGAAATCTTTAATACAGGAGATTCACTATGGATATAAAATTCAAGCAACGCTTCACCGAACTCTGGGATAAATATTTCCCCGGCGCAGATTTGCCTATTGCGTTTTACTACACGGATGAGGAAGGTCAGGGAGACCCAGCACCGTTGCCAAAGGGGCATAGTTGTATCATCGGTGCCCTGGCGAAAGTTCGCAATGGAAAGTCCCTACGTTTTAATGCCGATAATGTCGGTTGTTTTGGCGGAAAGAGATACCTGGGTTTTTCCCAGCATTTGGCACCCAACTTTGAATACTTCCTTTCATACGGTATCCCAGGAAAATTAGAAGGGGAACGATACAAAAAATCCCCTGAACTGGTCAACGAGATAATGAAGCATCAACGCCAGTTCAAATCGCCAGGCAAGCATATCGTTTTCAAAAAATGGGACATACTGGAGGAGAACGATAACCCCGCGGTGGTCGTGTTTTTTGCCCCACCTGATGTTCTCTCCGGCCTGTTTACGTTAGCAAATTTCGATTCATCAGAGCCCCAGGCTGTCATTACTCCTTTTGGTGCAGGTTGTGCATCCATCGTCTCCTATCCATATTTTGAACTTGAAGTACAACATCCGAGGGCAGTGCTTGGTATGTTTGATGTATCTGCCCGTCCGTGTGTTCCTGCTGGAGTGCTAACCTTTGCTGTTCCGTGGCCCAAATTCGTTGGCATGGTAGAGAACATGGAAGAAAGTTTTCTGATTACAGAATCGTGGAATAAGGTCCGGGCAAGGATTCAACGACAAACGAGTGGAAAACCTGTGTGAGATGCAGACTGTTCTTCGGTCACAGATGGCTATCTTTCAATGTTTCAGTTGCCAGAAACTCGTTTTCTCGGAGAAAACGGGTTTCTGACTATCTCTTCACAACTTGTAAATACAGATTTGGCACCGTCCTATCGAAATCCCCCTGGATATGGAAACTTTCGCCGCCGTCTTTGACGGTTCTGACCAGGATTGTCTTTTTGGGACGATGATAATAGTGCGCCTCATACGGCTTACCTTCTTCACGAAAGTCATCGAACTGAATCAGGTCAAAATTAGCAGTGGTAAAATATCTGATTTTTTTGCCGCGTTGCGCGGCGATATTTCGCGCCATTGAGAGGCTTTTCAGGTACACCTCAGGCCCCATCACCGCAGAACCTAAATTTAAAAACACACCGCCTTCTAAGTTTGAAATGGTGTTGGCGAAGATGAGAAAATCCTGTCCCGACGTATATCCAATCGCCGCGTAATCAGCGCTGGGGTGCTGGTCTGTGATATCGTAGCCAATGCCTCGGTGGACGGTTATCGGCACGCCGAGTCGATATGCGGCGGCAAATACACTGATGTTGCGATGTGGAAAATTGATGCCCGCTTCGCCAAGCTGTATCAGCCGTCCGATGGTTTCTCCGTAGCCAATTTTGTCGCGGTATCCGCGCTTTACGGCTTCATTGATGTAACGCCCAGTTTCTTCCCAATTGCCGAATTTGCCATCTTTGATATATCGCTCAACATCTTCAAGCGTAGCGCCGATGAGAGCCAGCTCAAAATCGTGAATTGCGCCTGCGCCATTGGTGGCGATATGGGTGATAATATCGCGCTCCATAAGGTCGATGATAAAGCGAGAATTCCCACGTCTGATGACGTGAGCGCCCATCATCCATACTACTTGTCCACCGCGCTTGTGGGCTTTCACAATTCTATTCGCAACCTCTGTTAAGTTTTTATTCTCATAAGGTGGAATTTCCGAATCCAGCCGGTAGATATTCTCCACTGTCATCTTATGTTCCCTTTGCGAAAGGGGAAGAAGGTTCAATTTGCTTCTATCAATTTTTTCGTAGGGCATGGTAGTCTCCTTTCACCCCGTTAGAAAGGAAGCCACGTTGCTTGCAGCGGGGTTTAAAGCCCGGAACAAGCTTTCTCACGGGGTTCACTCAATCACCTCATAACCAACCAACTCAATAACTTCTCCTGTTGGCGGTTCGTACTTCACAAAATGATGCGGTTTTTCAACCGTAAACCAGAAATACCAATTTTTTCTATAAAACCGTCCAAATATTCCAGATAGCTTCATCTGAAGCTTGTAGCATAAAAAAGTCCCTGCGCGTACAGTCACATTCTCTTTGCTGATTAGTTCGAGAGAAACTTTTACTACTCGTGGTTTGGGGATAACAAGAGGGAATTTGATTTTCTTTTTATGTTCATAAGGAAATCCGCGAAGCACATAAAATAGAGTCAGCATATCATAGGCATCATCGGGAACTTCTATCCAT
>Ga0194113_10000929_pt1 | contig 39841 bp, 31 predicted proteins | sample TA2MahC200mmetaG_FD_146193 | JGI IMG/M metagenome (GOLD analysis project Ga0194113, IMG submission 146193) | Freshwater microbial communities from Lake Tanganyika, Tanzania - TA2015017 Mahale Deep Cast 200m | ecosystem: Environmental > Aquatic > Freshwater > Lake | place: Tanzania: Lake... | reverse complement strand
TGAGTTGCACCAGCGGGGCCGCCAGGGAGGAGTTGGGTTCCAGGCCCACGGCGATGAACGCGCCCTTTACCGGCAGGCTAAGGGTTTCGGCCCCGGCCTTTTTCCTGATGGTGACTCCGCCCAGGGTCCGGTCGCCGGTGAATTCGAGAACCTTATAGCCAAGATAAGTATGCAAATTTGCAAGACAACCGACCCGTTCCACCACCGCCGGGTCCGCGGTCAGTTCCGAGGTGGAAATAAGGTGGATATTCCGGGCCACCGTGTGCAGGTTCTCCACGACCTGGAGGGCCGAGTTGCCCCCGCCGATGACCGCCGCGTCTTCCCCCTCTACGAAGGAAAGCTCCTGGACGTTGCCGTAAAAGATGCCTTTCCTCAGGAACTTCTCTTCTCCGGGAACTCCAAGCCGCCTCCGGGTCATGCCGGTGGCGATGATGAGGGTCTTGGCGGTGTAGGTGGTTAACTCCGAAGTGGTGACCTTAAACCCGCCGTCATCGGGTTCAATCTTTTCCACTTCGCTCATCAGGTGGTCAATATAGTGGGAATCAAAGAGGTGGTGCTTGAATTTGTCGATGAGCTCCGGACCGGTGATGAAATCGAAGCCCAGGTAATTTTCGATCTTGGTGCTGTCCACCGCCTGCCCGCCCAGGTCCTTGGCCACCAGCAGGGCCTCCATCTTCAAGGTGGCGGCATAGACCGCCGCGGTCAGGCCCGCGGGCCCGCCGCCGATGATGATCAGGTCGTAGGCGGTGCGGGCGAAGGTTCGCTCTTTGAGGAATTTATCCCGGCAACCTTCCGAGCAAAAATAGTAAATCAAGCCGTCACATTCGGCTTTTAGGGCTTCATCTTCTTTGACTTCTATTTTACAAATAGGGTCAATAATCATGATTGTTGTGCCTCCCAGCGTCGCAAAAGCCGAAGTCCCATTTTTTTCAGATACATATGTTTTATCAGCAAGAAATCAGGGTTTGTGAGGGTTAGGAATTATCTGGATCAAAACCGGATTCGCAGCCCGCCACCCCATCCATAATCGGAGTGCCATTGCCCGATTAGTGAAGTATTTTTCGATATCAGGTAAGTCACGCCGGCGTGTACTTCCCACGGGCTCGATGACGATGTCCCCTTTATGGCCGCGTTGCTCCTGCAGCCTGGTGTGGGAGTGATACCAGTAAGTTCCGGTTTGGCGGATGGGAAATTCATAGGTAAAGGTGGCGCCCGGCTCAATGGGGGGAAAGCTCACGTAAGGAACGCCATCCATATTTGGCGGAACGAGTACCCCATGCCAGTGAATGGAGGTGTCCTCCTTCATGCGGTTATGAACGCGGATACGGGCGGTATCGCCTTCTTTAAAGCGCAAGGTCGGACCTGGAATACCTCCATTGATAGTCATGCCCCAAGTCGGCTTGCCCGTGATGTTGACCTCCTGTAGGGCGATGGTGAGTTCATATTCGACGATGGCCGCTTGTATCGGCATAGGGAAGGAGAGAATAAGTAGAATAAGACCTCCACCTGCCAGGAATTTTGCCGGCCATACCATTTGGCTTCTCCCGTATCAAAAGCTTATTCGCAACTCATTACCCACTTAACGAGATTTCAATAATCGTTTAGCTATTGTCAAAGTTACCAACGGCAGTGTTGTCATCTGTAAAATCGGACTCAATCCTACTTTTATGAGAGGAATTATCGGCATCGCCTGACTATAAGACCATCTGCCGCTTTGAAGACAGAATTTCTCAATCGCTAGGCCGATAAGAAATCCTGATATGATGGTATAAAATATTTTTGATTTATTCAGATAAATGAACCAGCTTGAATCTCTATAAATAAAACTGCCTAAAAAATATATTATCAGTATAATAACGACATCACCTAAGGAAGCTCTTACATGTACTACAATAAATTCAATCAACTCATTGAAATGGTAATTATATAAACTCGATTGCAGACTCTCCCAAACAAAATTCAACAGAAACCCGGGGAGGAACATTATCCTGATTATGGCGATGTATTTCATATAATCCGATGGAGTCCGTGTTTTTTCCCAAGTGAAATCAAGGACAAACTTGCATCATGCAAGTTCTGCCGCAAGAACCAACCGCGTTGCCGGTTTACAGGGATAATCTCCGCAGCCGGAGCGCGTTGCCCACCACCGATATGGAACTGAAGCTCATAGCCGCGGCCGCGATGATGGGACTCAGCAAAATGCCGAAATGGGGGTAGAGGATGCCTGCCGCAATGGGAATACCCAGAGCGTTATAGATAAAAGCAAAAAACAGGTTTTGCTTGATGTTCCGCATGGTGGCGCGGCTCAGCCGCCGGGCCCGGACGATGCCCCGGAGATCACCCTTGACCAGGGTCACCCCGGCGCTCTCCATGGCCACGTCCGTGCCGGTGCCCATGGCGACGCCCACCTGGGCTTGGGCCAGGGCCGGGGCGTCGTTGATGCCGTCGCCGGCCATGGCCACGAAGCGGCCTTCTCTCTGCAATTCCTTGACTTTTTCGGCCTTCTGGTCCGGGAGGACTTCCGGGATCACTTCATCCAGGTCCAGTCTGTGGGCCACGGCCTCCGCGGTGGTGCGGTTGTCCCCGGTGAGCATGACGATGCGGAGGCCCTCTTCGTGGAGCCGCTGAATGGCCGCCGGGGTGGTCTCCTTGATGGGGTCCGCCACCCCTACCAAACCGACGGCCCGGCCTTCCACGGCCACCAGCATCACGGTCTGGCCCTCTTTCCGCAGGGCGTCCGCCTGGGCGGATAACTTCCCGGCATCGATTCCCAACTCTTCCAGCAAGCGGCGATTTCCTAAAGCCACCCGGCGTCCGTCCACCTGCCCCGTAACCCCTTTGCCGGTGAGGTATTCGAAGGATTTCGCCTCGACCAGATCAGTGCCCCGTTCCTGGGCTCCCTTGACGATGGCCCCAGCCAAGGGATGTTCGCTCCCCCGCTCCAGGCTGGCCGCCAGGCGGAGCAAGGTCGCTTCATCCAGGCCGTTGGCCGATCTGACCGTCACCAGCTTGGGTTTGCCCTCGGTAAGGGTGCCGGTTTTATCCACCACCAGGGTGTCCACCCGGCGCATGACCTCGATGGCCTCGGCGTTTTTGAACAGGACGCCCACAGTGGCGCCCTTGCCGGTGGCCACCATGATGGACATGGGGGTGGCCAGCCCCAGGGCGCAGGGGCAGGCGATGATGAGCACGGCCACGGCATTGATCAGGGCGTGGGCCAGCCGCGGCTCCGGCCCCACCAGGGCCCAGATAATGAAGGTGAGAACTGCGATCACTACCACGGCGGGGACGAAGTAGGCCGCCACCACATCGGCCAGTTTCTGGATGGGGGCCCGGCTACGTTGGGCCTCGGCCACCATCCGGACGATCTGGGCCAGGAGCGTTTCCGCCCCCACCCGCTCGGCCCGCATCACCAGGGACCCGGTGCCGTTCACCGTGGCCCCGATCACCCGGCTGCCCGGCTCCTTCTCCACCGGGATAGGCTCCCCGGTGACCATGGATTCGTCCACCGCGCTCTTGCCTTCCAGGACTATGCCGTCCACCGGCACCTTTTCGCCGGGCCGCACCCTGAGGCGGTCACCCACCTGGACCTGTTCTAAGGGTGTGTCTTCCTCGGTCCCATCTTCCCGGAGTCGGCAGGCAGTCTTGGGGGCGAGCCCTAACAGGGCTTTGATGGCGGCGCTGGTCTGCCCCCGGGCCTTCAACTCCAGCACCTGGCCCAGGAGCACCAGGGTGACGATGACCGCCGCGGCCTCGAAATATACCCCCACTCTCCCTTCCGGCCCGCGAAAGGAGGCAGGGAAGATGCCGGGAAAGGCCTGGGCGATGACGCTATAGACATAAGCCACCGCCACCCCCAGCCCGATGAGGGTGAACATGTTCAGGCTACGATTGATCACCGATTGGACGCCCCGAACGAAGAAGGGCCAGCCGCCCCACAATACCGCCGGTGTCGCCAGGGCCAGCTCCAGCCACCCCAATGCCTCAAGGGAGGCCAGTTTCTCCAGGGGATGGCCGGGGATAAGGTGGCCCATGGCGATAATGACCACGGGGAGGGTGAGAGCCAGGGCCACCCAGAACCGCCGCCGCATGTCTCGAAGCTCCGGGTTCTCTTCCTCTTCCAAGGCCACGGTGCGAGGCTCCAGCGCCATGCCGCACTTGGGACAGTTCCCCGGCGCATCGCTGACGATTTCCGGGTGCATGGGGCAGGTCCATTCGGTGCGCGTCAAGGGAGCGGGCGGGGCGGCCGTCTCCAAAGCCATGCCGCACTTGGGGCAGGAACCGGGCTGAGACTCCCGAATTTCGGGGTCCATGGGGCAGGTGTAATAAGCGCCTGGGACCTCAGGCGCTTTAGCGGGCTTTTTCTCCTCCAACTGTGGCTCTGTCGGCCTCTCCAAAAACATCCCGCATTTGGGACAGGTGGGCGCCGGCTCCATTACTTCGGAGTGCAGGGGGCAGGTCAGGTACTCTGTGGGGGTCTCCGGCTGCTCTTTCGGGGCCGCAACTTCAGGTTCCTCGGAGCCTCCCACGCCAAGGTAGCGTTCCGGCTCCTTCTGGAACCGGTCAAGGCAATGGGGGCTGCAGAAGGCATACGCACGGCCTTGGAAGACGGTGCGATGGGGGCTGTCAGGTTTGACCTGCATGCCGCACACCGGATCTTGAACTCTGTCCGAATCGCGAGATTTCATCATCGAACCTTGGGGAGTTTTACCAAAAACTAAGCATCTCACCCGAAAGTGCAATGGCACAACCCGAGAGCCGGGAATGTTCCGCCTGGGCCCGGACGCAGCGTAGCAGGGCGTCGTTGAACACCTCTTCCGAAAGGCCGCTGTTGGCCCGCTCCAGCATCGCCGCGGGTTCCTCCAGCCAGATGCCGTCGTACTCCGTCCCTTGCAGCCGGTTCAGCGTCCCGGGATCGTCTATCCCGAAAAGATCGACCTCCACCTTGGGGTTGCAATGAATGGTGAGTTGCCGGTAATCGTCCCGCCAGGAAACCAGGGAAGAGGTCTTTCTGAAGATTTTATTAATGGAACGGACCGTGGATCTCTTTATGTTAGTATGGGTATCGCGAATAATAGCCCAAAGCACCGGCCTCTTGTTACGCTGCGCGCTAATAATCATCGCCCCTACCGAGGCATAAGTCTTGCCTTCCCCTGCCGGCCCGATAATGACGTTAATCAACGCATCACTATGGGCATAGGAGCTTTGTGTTGCTGACAAGTATAGGTCAAGTTTATTGCTCATCTATCAATCAGCGATACCGAAAGATGAAATAGATCAGGACCGGGAGGGCCATTGGTATTCCCTGCAGATCCGGCCTTATCAGACCTTAGAGAACAAAATTGAGGGGGCAGTGATTGCCCTGGTGGATATTGATGAACTAAAGAGAAGCCTGATACATCTTGAAAACTCCCGGCATTACGCCCAAACCGTCGTAGAGGCCATGAGGGAGTCCATAGTATTGCTGGACCGGGACCTCAAAGTCAAGATGGCCAACCCTTTTTTCTACGAGACATTTCAGGTTTCCCCCCAAGAAACCGAGGGCAGGCTCCTCTACGAGCTGGGAAACGGCCAATGGGAAATTCCGGAACTCAGGAAAAGGCTGGGCGAGGTCGCCTCCCAGGGTGCCTCATTCCATAATTTCCTGGTGGAACAGGACTTCCCCGGCATCGGGTTGCGGGCCATGTTGCTCAACGCCTGTCCCATCAGTCGGGATGAGGCAACTGAGCTTATTTTGCTCACCATCGTAGATATCACCGATCTCCGCCAGGCCGAGGCGAAAATCCGTAAGCTCAATGAAGAACTGGAGCAACGGGTGAGAGAGCGCACCGCCGAATTGGAGGCCGCCAACCGGGAGATGGAGTCCTTTTCTTACTCCGTCTCCCACGACCTCAAGGCCCCGGTCCGGGCCATCGAAGGGTTCTCCAGGATATTGATCGACGACCACACTGACAAACTCGATGCCGAAGGTCTCAGGCTGCTCAAAGTCATCTGCGACAATACCAAAATTATGCATCATCTCATCGACGACCTGCTCGCCCTTTCCCGCCTGGGGCGGCTGCAGATAATGAAATCCGTCGTCAATCTGACCGCCATGACCAAGCAGGTTTTCGAGGAACTCCGGTCTCAGGCGCCGGAAAGGGACTTGCAGTTAACGTTGGGTGACCTGCCCCCGGGTTTGGGCGATAACGCCTTGCTTTACCAGGTTATCCTTAATTTACTGGCCAACGCCATCAAATACACCAAGCCGAGAAAAACCGCGGTCATTGAAGTAGGCGGTAAGGATGGGGAAAACGAAACCATCTACTACGTCATGGACAACGGCATCGGCTTTGATGAGCGTTATGCCCACCAGCTGTACGGCGTCTTTCAACGCCTGCACGGGGGCCAGGAATACGAAGGCACCGGCGTCGGCCTGGCCATAGTCAAGCGCATTATCGAGCGCCACGGCGGCCGCGTCTGGGCTGAAGGAAAAGCCGGTGAAGGGGCGACCTTTTATTTTGCTCTGCCAAAAGATGGGGAGTAAGTTTCGGCAAGTGTACTCAGAGCGCCTTCTGAGAGAATGTTGCTCACTGCTATATATCAAGAATTTGATAGGGGTATAAGTATCTTAATATGTTTTAATAATCCGCATATATGCTGTTATGTAAAAAAATCTGGGGAGGCGGGCAATGCCCGCCTCCCCAATTTTGGTGATCCGTGTGCCTACTTATACCGTTTTCGGTTTTCGGTTTCCGGTTTTCGGTTAGGAAAACCTGAAATACCAATAAGTTACAAATTGTATTTGGTGCATTTGAAAGGGAATCAAGTATTAGTGCGCGGTGCGCCCTTGCATTAACCGAAAACCGAAGACCGAAAACCGAAAACTGTCTTTTTACAGCCGGTAGCGCTCCTCCACGATCTTGGCCACTTCTTCTTCCGAGGGCATGGAGTCCCGGTAGCCGCCCAGGTGCTGGTTCCGGAGCCAGCGGAACAGGCTCACGGTTTCGTTGATGCGGACGATTTCCGGGATGTCGCCGCTTTTCACGGTCTTCAAGTGCTGGTTGTACTGGCCCAGCATGCTCACCACGTCGTAGAAGCTGGCCGCGTCCCGCTTGATGCCCTGCTTGAAGGACTTGCCTTTGTCGGGGTAGATGAGTTCGGGGCTGGGGTTGCCGGTAATGTCGATGCGTTGGAAGGGCCGCCGCACCGCCGCCTGCCACTTGCGGGCCTCCACCAACATGCGGGAAATGAGGGGGCCGGCCCAGTCGTGGGTCACGTGGCCCTGGGGGCAGGGGGAGAAGAACTCCACCATGGAGGGGCCGTTGTAGGCGATGGCTTCCTTCAGGATGCGGATGGCGTAAAAGGGGTTGTCGATGGAAAGCTTGGCCGCGTATACGTGGGAGATGGCCATGGCCTGACTGATGATCCGGCGGTGCAGGGTGGTTTTCCCCGCGTATTTCTTGCCGATGGGCGAAGTGGAGCGGTCGCAGCCGAAGCGGGTGGCCCCGGACTTCTGCACCCCGGTGTTCATATAGGCTTCGTTGTTGTAGATCACCCAGGTGATGTCGAAGTTCTCGCCCAGGGCGTAGTTGAAGGGGCCGTTGCCGATATCGTAAATGGCGCCGTCCCCGGCGAAGACGATGATCTTGGTGAGAACGTCGCTGTAACGGTTCTGGACGGCCTGGTCCAGGGCGAACTTGGCGCCCAGGGCCGCGGCGGAGGCGGTGCCGAAGCCGTAGTGGCCCGAGGGGTAGATGCGGGTGTTGAAGGGGTTGACCAGCTCGGAGACCTGATCGCAGCCCGTGGCGTTGATGGTGTAAATGTTGAACCCGTGGTCCAGCATGTGCTCGATGGCCCGCTGGTTGCGCTCCGACAGGATTTTGATGCCCTGGTAAAAGGTGGCGATGCCCTGGGGGTGGTTCCGCAGGGACTCCGCCGCGAAGAAGGTGAGCAGGTTGATGACTCCCTCGCCGCACCCCGGACACAAGGTGTGCTTGCCGGGATAGAGCTTGGAGAAAACGAAGAGCACCTGGTGATTCAGGGCCAGCTGATCCACGAAGGGGGCCAGCTCCGTGGTGTGGTCCCAATCTCGGTAGGCCTGGGGGAGAAAGTCCTCGGGCCGCAGTTCATCCTTGGACACCATGCGAAGCGCGTCGGTGGGGCAGACCTGGGCGCAGACGCCGCAGCCCTTGCAGGCGCTGGGGTCGGCGCAGAGGTTCAAGGCAAAGCGGTTCCAGGGAACCCCCTTGGGCGGTTTCTTGAAGACCTTGAAATAGCGCTCCGCCGTGGCGCTGATGGGCCGGTAAGTGATGGTGGAGTGCAGTGCCGAATCGGGACACGACGCGGTGCAGATGCCGCAGGCGATGCACTTTTCCGGGTCATAGACCGGCAGCGAGGTGGCGACGTGGCTCATGTCCCGGTAACGGCTGGTGGCCGCGGGGACCACCGGCAAGAACCGGTCCCAGGAGACCTTCTGGCCCTCCAGGATGGGCTGCACCATTTCCTGGCGGAAAGTCTCCTGGTAGTCTTCGAACAGGGGCACGGGCTTGATGGTGCCCAGTTCGTCCTTGTCCGACAGGTGCACCCGCAGCCCCGCGGCCCGGCGCCCCTGGCCGAAGTTCTCGGGCTGGTGCCGGACATAGGTAGGCCCGCCCCGCTCCAGGATCAGGGCCGCCTTGGCCCGCTCCGCGGGGGAGCCGCTGGCCCGCTCGGCGCCGAAACGCAGCAAGGCGATGTTGGACTCCAGCATTTCTTTCTTTTTGGTGCCCAGTATTTTCTCCAGGGTTTTCTTAAACTTCTGCTCAAACTGCTTCTCGGTGAGAATCCCCATCTCTTTATTGATGAGGCCGATGATGGGTGCGCCGGGGAGGTTGCGGTTCAGGTGCTGCAGGGCCGCCCGGGTGCCGTCCAACGTCTGGACCTTGATCTGGCGGTACTTGATAAGGGACTGAATCTGCTCAGGAAATTCGGCCACCACCTCTTCCGGGCTTCTGTCGGTGTTGATGACCAGCAGCCCGTGTTTTTTCAGGCCGCCCACGTATTCTTTCAGGATCTGGCCCTTCATGAATTTTTCATTGAAGAAGGCCAGGACGTCCCGCTCCGTGAGCTCCGAGCTGTTGCGGATGGGCTGGGAGCTGAGGCGCAGGTTCATGAAGACCGGGGCGCCCTTGCGGGCCGCACCGTAACGGGCCCCGGTCTGCACGTAGATGTGGCTGGGGCCGGTGTCTTCGGCATAGACCAGGGCGGCGCTTTCCAAGGCGGTTTTCACCCCTTCGGCGCCCACCCCGATGAAGGTCATGCTCAGCTCCCGCTCCAGGTAGCCGGGAAGGGCGGCTGGCTGCAAGGACAAGGGGCCTTCGATGCCCGAGTAAGAATCCCTCAGGAATCCCCGCTTGCCCTCCAGACAGGCCACCATGTTCTCCACCACCGCGGCCGCGTCATACTTGTTAAAATCCTTGCTGCCCAGGCCGTAAACTCCGTGGAGCAGGGTGGGCATGATTTCCCGGCCATAGAGGCGGTGCTCTTTTTTCCCTTCCCGCATGGCCCGGAATGAAATCTGCAGGGCCGCCTGCACGTCGTACATGAGAAGCTGGTTGTGGGCCCGGGCGCTGCGCTCCAAGACGCTGATGACCTTGGCGTTGCGCATGCCGAAGGCCAGCTCCTCGTAGCAGGGCGGGTTGAAGAGGACGGGCCGCACCACCCCGATGCGGTAGCCCTTCACATCCCGGTAGTAGTCCACCACGTCTTTCACCACCCCGGCGGCGGAGCCCATGATGACGATGACCATGTCCGCGTCCTCGGTGCGGTAACACTCCACCACCTTGAGATTGGTGCCCAGGACCTTGTTCATCACGTACATGGCCGCCACGAAGCCCCGTTTGAAAAAGCGGTAGGCCGTATCCTGGGCCACCTGGCCTTCCATGGTCAGGTCCATGTCGGTGAAAGTGCCGGTGAGGACGCCGTGCTCGAAGTCGGGCTGGTAGAAGCGGTTGGGGAGGCCCACGAAGTATTCCAAAAAGTCGTTGGACAACTCCCTAATATTCTCAATGGCATGGCTCTTGATGAAGCCGTCGCCGATGGCCATCACTGGCAGCATCACCTGGCGCAGTTCCGCCACTTTGAAGGCGATGGCCAGGAGGTCGTGCAGCTCCTGGTTGTCCGCGGCCATCAGTTGGGCCCAGCCGGCGCTGCGCACCCCGTAGAAGTCAGTATGGCCGCAGTGGATGCTCAGGGAGCCTTTGTTGACTTCCCGGGCCATGACGGTCATGACCACGGGGAGACGCTTGCCGGCCACGGAGAACAGGTTCTTGGTCTTCAGCAGCAGGCCCTGGGACGAAGTGTTGTCGGCGTAGCGCCCCCCTTGGGCGGCCATGGCTTCCACCGCGGCGATGGCGGACAGTTCATCTGAGGGCTGGAAATACATAAGCTCGTGGCCGAAGAGGTTCTTCTGCCCGTTGGCCGCGGCCCGGGCGAAGCCTTCGGCGATGGGAGTGGAGGGGGTGATGGGGTAGCCGCAGAGGCCGTCCACCACCCGGGTGAGTACCGACAGGGCCGCCTGGTTGCCGTCCATCAGGACTTCCTGGCGTTTTCGCATACTCTCCAGCATTTTTTCCGGAATGGAGGCCAGGTCGAAATTAAAGAGTTCCCGGGCGTCGAAGCGTTCCCATTCCGTCTGCCAATCAATGGGGAGGACCTTACCCTTCTTCACCCGGCGCAGCTTGTGATAAGGAAGCTGCTGGCGCAGGGCGTCCAGGTCGGAGGCATCTTTTTCCCAGGCAGGCAATTGCTGGCGCAGGGTCTTGATTTCCTCTGCCGGTTTCATACTCATCTCCTTTGGAGTGGTTCTTGTCTAAATGATTATCTCAAAAGAATGCGGTTCTGACAACTTTTAGGGTCAATTATTAAAATAAATTTCTTAAATTTATTGTCAATATAAGAAATTTCTTAATCAATGATTTTTGCGAAAATTATATTACATAATTTTATATTAAATTTATTTTTAGTCGCATATCTGCCAGGTTTAAAAAGGTAATTATCTATATTTAATATTATCCAATTGAGGGAGCAATATAATGAATCTCCTTTAAAAATCATTAATAAGGAAGGGGGAAACTGTGTTTGCTCTCCATTTTAAAGCGAATAGACAATTCGCCTCGATGCACTTCGAGGAACCGGGAAAAAATTTATTCCCTGGAAGGATTCGCCGATAAGAGGGTAAAGCATTTACTGTGACCGAAAAGGCAAACCGTTCGTGAGGACGGGACGCAAAGCCACGGGTCTTGCTGAAAAGGCAAGACAGCCGGGCTGCCGAAGTCTGGGGCCCATAAACCTTTAGTTTCGCGGCACCCCAAGACTTCCCAGGAGGTTGTCATGCGGAAGAAACTAAGCGGGTTACGGGCCTTTCTGTTCGCAGGCCTGCTTCTGCCCGGGACGCCGGTTCTGGGGGCGGAAGCCCAGAAAAACCTTCACCTGACGGCTCGCATCCTTCCCCGGGTTTCCCTAAGCCTTTCCCACTCCCACCTCACCTTGGTGGGGAGCGAAGACCAGCCGGTCATCCCGTCCCAGGAAGGGCCGGTCCAAATTACGGCCCGGGGCCGGATCAGCGGGGGCCAGCCCCTGGTCCTGTCCATCGGCGCCGCCCGGGACCTGGAAGGCCCCTCCGGCCGCATCCCCCTGGAACAGGTGGACTGGACCTCTCAAGGCGAGGGCTGGAGAAGCGGGTCTTTAAGCCGCAACGGCCAACAGTCCATGGGCCGTTGGAACCGGAGCGGAGTATACCAGGGGCAAGTCAGCTTTGTTCTGAAAAACCAGGGTAATCTTATTCCCGGCGACTATGGGGCCAGCGTCACCCTGACCCTGGCGTCACCTTGAGTCCTCCACCCGGAGACCAGGAACACCAAGACGTTGCCGGGAAAACATTTTTGAGACTGGGCCTCTCAAATCAAATTGCTCGGGGCTTCGCCTTGGTGCTCCTGGCGTCGGGGTGGGGAGAATTAATTATAAGACTGTTGCAATTACTGTAATAATCCCGAATTGTCACCCTGAGCGAACTATCATGATCTAAGGGTCACAACGAACAATGAAAATTAAACCTTGAAAGGTGGGGCCACCATCCACTGCCACCCACCGGCAGGCGGGCACGGAGGCCCGCCCCACCAGGTATTTTCATATAAAGCGAAAGGTCTCGATTCTTCGCCCCCGAGGGTGGCCCAGACTGACAAAAATTAACCAGCTAATCCCACTTGGCGCACTTTTGCAGCAGCCTCATTTTGCTGCGCAGTGCGCTCCCTGCAAATCCGGTGTCTTGGTGGGGAATTATTTGAAGATAATCGGCCGCTCCCGGCGGTGGATCCCGAAGATGAGGCCGTGAGCCTGGCCTCCTGGAGTCAGGGTCACCTTGATGGCCGGCAGGGTGGTGACTTGGGTGTCTTCCGGCAAGGTTTCGGCCAGGATGCTGAGTTCATATTCCTTGGGCACCACCCCTTCAAAGGCGAAATCCCCTTCGCTGTCCGTATAAGTGTTCAGGTCCCCCGGCTTCAGCACCAACAGCACGTCAGGAACCCCTTTGGCGTCCGGCGGCGGCTTACCCGCGCCCTTGACGTCTTCCACCACCCGTCCTCGGATGCTGGCCCCCCGGACAAAGGGGAAGTCCGCCCGGGCGGTGGCCCGGCGCTTCACCTCCACCGCCAGGGTTTCCGCGCCTTCAAAAGTGAAGGCCGCGGGAATCTTTCGGGAGTCCAGGGTAACCACGTGCTTCCCGGCAGCCACCGCGGGAAACTGGTAATAGCCTTTCCGGTCTGTAACCGTGGTGCTGCCGTCCTCCAGCTTGATTCTAACGTTTTCCACTCCTTGCTCTCCCGAGTCCAGGGACTGGTTGGCGTTTACATCATTGAACACCCAACCTTCAATGCTTCCTGACCCCAGCCATTCCTGGCCCGGCTTTAATCCCGCCACTTCGACTTTTTTGCCCCAGGACAGGACTTTGATGATTTCCAGGGTGATCTGATTGGTATAAAAATTATTGATGAAGTCGCCGGTCCCGGTGGTGCCTTTTTCTATCCGGCCAAAGGCCCGGATCCGGAAGCCGTAAGGCAGGTTCCAATATACCCCCAATTGCCCGCCATAACGGCGGCTGGAGGGACGGTAACTCACTTCCCCGTAAACACTCCAATCAGGGCTGGCAAAATAGTTTCCCCCCACCTTCAGGTACAGGCCATCAAAGCCCTGGCCGGCGCTGGGGGGAGAAAAGCGGTCATATTCCCCTTCCACGTACCACAAGAATTTCTTATGAAAGGCCCTGACCCCCAAAACAGGGGCTTCCTTGCGGTAACTGCGGCCTGGATTGATCTGGTCTGAAAACTGGAACCTTTCATAACGGGCATACGCATCAATGAACCCGAATTTTTTCATGGTTTCGCTGTACAGACTTCGGGTCCGCCCCCGCACCGCCACGGGAAAATCACTCCGGGTGATCAGGTTGCTCTCATTATAGCGGACATATGAGGACGGCCAGGGGGCGCGGTAAAACCCCAGTCCCAGGGAACGGGTTTCGGTTTGGGTGATGCTCTGGCCGGGATCCACAGCAAAATTCCGGGCCGTATCGAGGCTGCCGAAGGCTGAGAGGAAGGGCCAGGGCTTGGCTTCCCCGGCCACATAGTATCCCTTGACGGCTTGATCGGGCTGGAAGATTTCGTTGATTAAGTGAAACCGGGGCCCGAAATAACGGTAATTGGTCTCCAGGCGCAGGCGGTCGCCCTTCCACATGCCACCGGCGCGGTACGCCAGGTCCCGCTCTTTTTGGGATTGGGGGCCCGCCGAGAAGCTCTGCATGAATTCTCCGGTGGAATAAAGCTGGGACCAAACCCGCCACTGACCAGCCAACCGGTAGACTTGGTTGTCTTTGGTGACCAGATTGCCGGTGAAATCCTTTTCATTCCGGGTGAGGTAAAAATTGGTCTCCAGGAGCAGCCGCTCATAAGGCTGAAAGCGGGCCATGACTCCGTAAAGGCTTTCCCCCAGACCCAGGAACGTCTCCCCCGCCAGTCCCCGGGACCGGGTCACTTCGCCTCCCAAAAGGTAAACCTGGAACCAGGGATGCGCGTATTGGATGCCTAATCCCCGGTAATAGACCAGAGGGTAGAAGAAGCTGGTGAATTTCACCGGGAATTCGGTGAGATTGAAGGCGTCGTCCCCTGCGGCCAGGGCCAGGACTCCCCGGCCCCAGCGGTAATTTTTCAGGCTGAGGCGGCCGTAAGCCTGGCGCCAACCGGTAGGGTCGTTCGACCCCGCGGGTTCCTGGAGCTTGGAGAAGGCCACCCTGCCTTCCACCAGGCCATAATTGGGGATGTTCTGGAAAAGGTCCAGGAAGCCGTAGGCTTCACTCAAAGAGAACTGCTGACCCAGCGTCCGGAACTGCAGGGAATAGAAAGACCCGCCTACCCGGCCGCCGCCCTCAGGAATGGCCCAGGCCGGGAGGGAGCTGAACCAGAAGGTCAAGAGCGCCAGCCAGAGAAGATAGCACCACCCTGAGCCCGAAGCCCTGGAACTCCTCCGGGGAGGATGGACGTGAATCATTAGCCAGGCTGGAAAAATAGAGTATTTTTAATAGGTTATATTTCTATCCCTGATTTTAACTTTTGTATTTTAGCATAACTCTTTGAAAAGGTTAGACAAAATTTGGGGTAAAAGAGGGGGCAAGAAAATTATTGAAAGAGGTTCGGATGAAGAGGCAAGAGAAACCGGGAAGTGGTCAGTTGCCAGTAGTCAAGGAAAACCAGAATATTAGAAGCTATTTCAAAACCTTAACTTCTCCCTGTAGGTCATTCTGAACGAACTATCATGACCTAAGGGTCACAACGAACAATGAAAATTAAGCCGTGCCAGGAAGGGGGGCCATCTCCGGCCATCCAACGGAAGGCGGGCACGGAGGCCCGCCCCACCGGGATGGGGGTGCGAAACTTGAATAATAAGTTCCAACCACTGGCCACTGATTACTGATCACTGATTACTGATCAGCGGCCCACGGTGAAGGGCTTTTTGCGCCCCTGGAGTTCCCGGCGGCCCAGGTCCACCACCGCCTCCACCTGGTAGTTGCCCGGCGGCAAAGGCTTTTCGTGCTTCAATTCCAGGTCCCGAGAGCCGCCGGGCAGCACCGGAATATCGGGGATTTCCAGCTTGGCCACCTCCTGGCCCTGGGAATTTTTCACCGCGATCCAGCTCTTTTTGACCCGGACAAATCCCTGGCCCGGGTTGGTGAAGGCTATCTTGAAGGTCACCCCTTTCTTATCCGGCACCACCTGCAAGTCCTGAAATTGGGCCTTGACCTCCGGGTTGCCCACGGTTTGGTAAAGCACCACCCCAATGCGGCCCAGGACGCCGATCCTTTTTTGCACCGTCACTTTTTCTTCTACGGGCAGGCCCTCGAAGATGATGGCGGCCCAGTAAGTGCCTGTCTTGGCTCCGGGGGGCACGGTGAGGGTGAAACGCACTTCCCTGGTTTGACCCGCTTCCACCCGAAAATCAGCCGGGTTCAATTGAAGCCAGGCGGCGCAGGACTGGGGAACCCGTCCCGGACGGAAATAAGTGAGGCTGCCTTTGGCGTCCATCTGCCAGTCTTCCAGATAGACCTTGACCCGCACCGGGCGGCCGCCTTCGTTGCGCACCGAGATGATGTCGGTTTCAGAGCTTCCCGGCTGGAGCTTCTGTTCCACCCGGATGGGGCTGACCAAGAGATTCAACTGGGCGGCCGCGGGCTGCGCCTCCCAGATTCCTAAAAGCACCAATAATCCCAGCGCGAAAAACCATTTTTTTATCATGGGGAACTCAGGTTGAAGATCAGGCGTTGGCTGTAGCGGCCTTCGGCATGCTCCCAGCGGTTTTTCAAGAAAAAGCGCACCACTCCCGCCTTGGAGCTCTGACCCCGGGCCAGGAGCTGGGGGTGGTTGGCGCTCAAGGCGCCGTCCACGAACACTGCGCCCGGCCTGCCCCGCCAGGTAACCTGGTTGACGGGAATCCGGGTTCCTTCCTCGGATTGCAAGTCCCCCAAGGCCATGACCGTAAGCCGCCAGGGCTGCTGTCCCGGAGAGATTACCTGCACCGTGACTTCCGCCACGGCTACCGCCGGGGGAGTCCCCACCTGGAAGATCAGGGATTGGGGACTGATCACCAGCTTTGCTCCCGGGGGCGCCACCTTGGCAGCGACAGCGGGACTGGCGGTCACCATACCCAAGATTAGCAACCAGAAAATTATTATCACTTCAGTTTTCAAAAGCCAAAAATAAATTTTTTCACCACTCCGGAAAGAGGAGAAATAAGGGGGTACCTTGTCCACTGCAATTATTCAAGAAAATTATGGATTTGTAAAGTGGACATTAACCACCGGGGCCGGATAAAAAAGTCAGGGGCGACCTGGCCAATCGCCCCTGGGTAAATTTATGCCGGGGACGAGCTCCCGCCCCCTGCGGCCAACGCTCCGGGGAAGTCTATTAAGGTACGGTCAGGGTGTAAGTGGCCGTGGCGCTGTAGTTACCGGTCTCATAGTCCCAACTGTTGGCCAGGGCGAAGCTCAGGGTGCCGGCCCGGCTGCCGGAACCGGTCCAGGATCCCACATTCTGGTCCGCGCTCTTGCTCATGGTGCCGGCTATGTAACCCGCGCCCGTGGCCGTCCAGGCGACGTTGCTGATGCCGATGGACTTGGCGCCGTCCTTCAGATCATCCGCAGCTTTTACGGTCACGGTGACCGCGCTGGAGGCCCCGGTGCGGGCCGCGCAGGTAATGGTCAGGGGGTTTTGGGTGGCGCTCACCGAAGGAGTGGTATCCGGATCCGAGTCGGGGAAGGTCACCGTGGTCGTGGGCATGGTGATTTTGGCCCGGGAAGCGATGTTGGTGCTGATGGTAATGTCTTGCGTCGCGGTCACTGCCCAGGCGGCGGAGGCCACCAGGGTCAGAGCCAGGACTGCCAAGAAGATGGTCCTTAACCTCATGATTTGTTTCCTCTCCTTATGGTTTTAGTCAATTTCATGGGGGCTGGTTTGTTTCATCAAACTGCTGAGCAGTATTTGCTACTTATCCTTATCTGTTTATGGGGCCGCCGCCTCAGGGCACTGTCAGGGTATAAGTGGCGGTGGCGGTATAATTCCCCGTCTTATAGGCCCAACTGTTGACCAGGAAATAGGAAAAGGTGCCGTTCCTGGTGCCATGCCCCTGCCAGTTGCCGGCGGGTTGAGGACTGGTTCTGCTCATGGTGCCAGGCAGATAGCCGCTCCCCGTGGCGATCCAGGAAACATTGGTGATGGGAATGGTGTTGCTCCCCGAGGTTAAATCTCCCGCGGCCATGACGGACAGGTCGACCACCTTTTTGCTGCCGGTCTGGGCGCTGGCAGTGACAACCACGGGGTTCTGCTGGGCTGGCACCACCGGGGTGGTATCAGGATCGGCGTCGGGAAAATTAATGGTGGTGGCTCCTATGGTCAGATTGGCGGCGGAAGCCACCAGCGCGTCCACATTCACCACCACGGTTTCCGTCAGCGCCCCCCAGGTCGCGCTGGCCAACAGCCCTAGGGTCAGAACTGCCAGGGCCAGGGTTCCAATCCTCATTACACTCCCATTTCTTGTCATTTTGTTATCTATTTCATTTATTTTATAAACAAAATATTATATATCAAGAGAGAATTTAAAAAATTAATAAAATCTGTGTGATAGCCTGATTCCGGATTCACTTTAGCATTTCTTGTGCCAAATATCGGGGAAACCAGAAACCCTTCTATTGGTCCCTTTTCCAGTCTTACCGGTTGTTTGAAAAACGAGTTGTCAAAATATTTGGAACGAGGCGCATAAGCCGAAACTTACTAAAATAATTGGCTTATTCGCTTTGCCCCAATGCCGATTCCCCTCTAAGAGGTTTTTCCAGCCGGCCCAGGAGAATGGGCAGGGAACGTTCACCTTTTTTAACATTTATGCAATTTTGTCCATTTTTAAACAGCAATATCAAAAGGCAATTAACTAAGTTATTTTGATTATTGATTTTTTAGCTTATGGCTTAAATAGTCTTTAAGTTGCTTTAACTAACCTTAAATTGGCAACAATTATGTGTAAGGGGTCACCCCTCGTAAATCGGGGAACTCCCAATTCTCTCCTCTAAATTTCTGATTTCCTCGGGAGAAAGGCCTGAGATCCAGGGGCGAGAAGAGGTGGGGAAGGTAAGGAGAAACCCGAACCTGTTTTACTTAAGGGCTAAACCCCTTCCGGTTTAGCCTGAATGCGAAATTATTTTATCAAGTTTAACAGTGGGTTACTTTTTTGATCGCCAAGGATAAAACTGAGCGATCGTTGTCACAGGGAAACCAAAGGGGGAAGAACCACAGGTCCTCCCCCCTCAGGGAGCAAATTCAGCTCAGGAAAAGCCGGAATTGTTTGGGGAAAATAGATTAAGCTTCGAGTTGGGGCAATCTCCCTAAAAGCTCTGAAAAATCCAGAGGCCCCGCGGCCAATTCCTCCAGCCGGGGCAGGGCCTCCTGGCGCATGAGCTCAGCAATGGCCGCCAGCTTCCGGTCCTGGTTGATGCCGGCCGCGGCCAGCACCCGGCCCTCTCGCACGTAAAAGGCCAGAAAATTCCGGGCCGCCAGATCGCCGTGAATGATCAGGTCATCCCAGGCCGCGGCGAAACCCACGTACTGAAGATTCAGGTCGAAGTGCTCTGTCCAGAAAAAGGGCACGCCCCGGAAGGCCACGGGCTTTCCCGCCATGTTATGGGCGGCCACCCGGCCGTGCTGCTGGGCCAGACGCCAGTGTTCGATGCGCATGGCTTCCCCGGTGCGCCAGTCGGGAAACCGGGCGATGTCTCCCGCGGCGTAGAGACCTTCCGCCACCTTGAGGCATTCATCCACGGAGACGCTGCCGTCGGCGTTCACGTCCACTCCTTTGAGGAAATCGGTGGCGGGCCGCACCTCGATGCCCACCACCACCAGGTCCGCGGGCAGGGTCACGCCGGTGCTCAGGTGCACCTGCTCCACCCGACCCCGGCCCTCCAGTTTGTCCACCCGCGCCCCCAGATGAAAAGCTACGCCGTTTTCTTCATGGAGTTTTTGAAAGACGCCGCCGATTTCCGGCCCCAGGGTCCGGGCGAAGGGGGTGGCCCCAGGCGCGGTCACGGCAACCTGAAGGCCCCTTTTGGTAAGGCTGGCGGCCACTTCCATGCCGATAAAGGATCCTCCCACCACCACGGCCTGGGCGCCGGCCGGCGCGGCAGCCATGATGGCGTCGGCGTCATCGGCGCTGCGCAGGGTGAAGACGTTTTCCAGGTCCGCCCCCGGGGCCGCCAGGCGGCGGGGGATGCTCCCGGTGGCCAGGAGCAGCCCATCATAATTCAACCGCGCCCCGTCATGGAAAATAATCTCCCGGGAACCGTGATTCACCTGTACCACCCGGCGCCCCAGAAGCACCTCCACCTCAATCTGGCGGAAAAAATCTTCCGACCGGAGGGGCAGGGAGTCGGGGGGCGCCAGCCCGGCCAGGTAGCCCTTGCTCAAATTGGGACGGTCGTAAGGCAGGCGCATCTCCTGGGTAATCATGACCACCTTGCCTTTGAAGTCGTCCTGCCGCAGGGTTTGGGCCGCAACGTTGCCCGCCGCGCCCGCGCCCAGGATAACCAGGGTCCGTCCATCGGCCCGGCTATCGCACCGGCACATTTGGGGAGGATGAGGCCCCGCTCCGGTGTCCGGCGTCCGGACGATGACCTGGTCCCCTTCCACCCTGACTTCAAAACGGGCCAGGTCATCCAGGGCCGGCGGCTCCAGCACTTCTCCGGTTTGAACGTTGAAGGTGGCCTGATGCCAGGGACAGACCACCCGGGAGCCGGAAAGCGCGCCTTCCGCCAACGGCCCGCCGTAGTGGCTGCACTCCCCGCCGATGGCAAAAAATCGTCCCTTCAAGCGCACCAGCAGCACCTTGGCGCCGTCCACCTCCACCTCTTTCATCTCGCCGTCTTTCAGGTCGGTGACCCGGGCCACCACGGTTTCCTGGAACATGGTTTTCTCCTGTTAACCCGCCTGGGAGGGGTAAGAAAAGATCGGGGGGTGAGTTTTCAGTTTTCGGCGGGCGCGTTTGGTTCTTGCATGTTGGGTTAAGGATAATCACCGGGGAGGGCCAGTCAAGGAGAGGCGGCCTCGATCCGGGCGTCTGAAGAAGTTGGAGGCTTCTTGAAGAGATATTTTGGGAGGAGGGCCAGGGAGCAACGCTCCCTGCCCTCCCCCCAAGCCCCCCTCCCAACCCTTTAAGGAGGCTGAGGAAGTCGGGGCGCAGGCCCCGACTTCCTCAGCCTGATTATCTCCCTTTAGGGATTGGGGGAGAGGGTTTGGAGGAGGGGGCAAGGGCGGGCGCCCTTGGTCCCCTCCCAAACAACGACTTTTCGAAGCAGGCTCCAAAAACTCTGTTTAATCACATACCAGTTCCAAAGATTCCACCCCCCGGCCTCCATGGACCGGGCCCACCTGGCCGCACCGGGGGCATTCCGCCAGGGGCAGGGGGTCGTGGGGATCCACCTGATCATCCCCCAGGGTCTCTTGGTAGCCGCAGCCGGGGCAGTTCAAGGTCACCGGCGAGATGGTCAGGGTCAACCTGGAGGACTCCAGGGGAGTGTCTTTGGTGAGCACCTCGTAAGCCTGCCGGGTAGCCGCGACGGAATGCACCGCGAATCCCCCCACTCTTAAGACCACTTCCATATTCCCGGCTTCCGGGCACACCCCTTCTTGAAGCTTTTTGAGCAGCAGCAACACCACCTCTTGCACCAAACCGTACTCGTGCATGTAAGTTGAGCCTCCTTTATAAAGCCGGTTCTCAGTTTTTCAGTCGGGGAACCCGCCTGGCATTAATTATATATTGAATAATGCGACTCAGACCATTTGTCCAAAGGCCAGGGGCGCAAAAACCACGAAAATCTCCACCAAAAAAAGGCTGACAGCCTCACGTCTGCCAACCTCTTGTAATACCTGACTAATTCCTGGTCGGGACGAGAGGATTTGAACCTCCGACCCCCTGAACCCCATTCAGGTGCGCTACCAGGCTGCGCCACGTCCCGACAACGTTAAAATATATCAGGGGAAGTGGGCGCTTGTCAATGGCCGGCGGCCATCTGCAAGGGAGAAATAGATTACAGTGAACGCGTTAAGGGTGAGGTTCTAGAAAAAGGTTAAGAGTTTTATTCAGGTTTTTACGCCCATTATTTAATGGGGGCATTAATCCAGGTAAATTTTTTCATGGTTACCTCTGGTTTCAATTATTAGCTGAAACTCTCTCTCGAGTTTTCAAGAAAAAGTTTAAGGCTTTGAACATCTTAATAATTCTTGCTTTCCGCCTAACCTCCTGGTATTTTACGGATTTATGAAATCAAAGGAGAGCTTTAATACTGCCATCTCCCGTCGGGCCCAGGAAATCACTCCCTTCCTGGTCATGGACATCCTGGAGCGGGCCCAGGAATTGGAAAGGCAAGGGGAGTCCATCATCCACCTGGAGATCGGGGAGCCGGACTTCGACACCCCCCAGGCGGTGAAAGACGCGGCCATCCGGGCCATGACCGCGGGGGAAACCTCGTACACCCACTCCCAGGGACTGCTGGAGTTGCGGGAGCACTTAAGCCAGCACTATTTGGAGAAGTACGGCGCCTGGGTAAAGCCGGAGCAGTTCATCGTCACCTCCGGCACCTCCCCGGCCATGATCCTGATTTTCGCCGGGCTGCTCAACCCCGGAGATGAGGTCCTCCTCACCGACCCCCACTACGCCTGTTATCCCAACTTCATCAAGCTGGTGGACGCCCACCCCCGCTATGTCCCGGTATCCGAAGAAGACGGCTTCCAGTTCCGCCCCGAGGAGTTGGGGCCATACATCCACGGGCGCACCAAGGCCATTATCATCAATTCGCCGGCCAACCCCACGGGCACTTTGCTACCGGCCTCGCGGCTGGCGAAGTTGGCGGAGTTGGGCCCGTACATCGTCTCTGACGAGATTTACCATGGCCTGGTCTATGAGGGCAAAGAGCACTCCATCCTGGGGTTCACCGACCGGGCCTTTGTCATCAACGGTTTTTCCAAGCTCTACGCCATGACCGGCTGGCGCCTGGGATACCTCATCGCGCCCCTGGACTTCGTCCGGCCCCTCCAGAAGCTCATGCAGAACTTCTTCATCTCCGCCAACCCCTTCGTGCAGCGGGCCGGGATCGCGGCGCTGACCCAGGCCGGCCCGGAGGTGGAGAAGATGCGGGCCGTTTATAATAAACGGCGCCGGTTTTTGTTGGAAGGCTTGCAGGAGCTGGGCTTCCGCATCCCCTTCCCCCCCACCGGCGCGTTTTACGTGTTCGTCAATGCCCGGCACCTGTCCCTGGACTCCTACGGCCTGGCCTTCGACATTTTGGAAAAGGCCGGGGTGGGGGTGACTCCGGGCATCGACTTCGGCCCCGGCGGCGAAGGGTTCCTCAGGTTTTCTTACGCCAACTCCCTGGAAAATATTGAGGAAGCCCTGCGAAGATTGAAGATCTATTTGAATCAGCGAAATTCTCAATAAGAAAAACTTTTCTTTTCAGCCTTCCCTGAGCCCCGGATTTATCTTGAATGGGCCGCCGGCCACGGCGGCCCATTCTCAATTTGATAAGGAAAAAGCCCCTATAAATCCTCTCTCTCAAATTGAGATTTTCCCGTTTTCAGGGAGGTGACCGAAAATCCCGGAAGAAGATTATTGTTTGTATTTATCTAATATTTCATGGCACTTATAATTTTTTCCGACCATTTTGAATCTGGCAAGACATATGCATATAAGGAGATTAAGTCGCCCTTGGCGACCATGACCTAATCAAGGAGAAACGAAACACCATGAAAAAATTTATCATCACTTTGACTGCCATTGCCTTTGCCCTGAGTCTGGCCGGCCCGGGAATGGCTCAAACCGCCACCAAAGAAACCGGCAAACCGGAAGTAAAGATGGAAACCCCCGGGGCCCAGCCTCAGGCTTCCAAGGAAGTCAAACCGGTGACCAAGGAAGAAACCAAACCCGCGGATGTCAAGGGCAAAACCGAGGTAAAACCCGGAGACCAGGACAAGTCCAAGAAGACCGACAAGAAGGACTCCAAGAAGTCTAAAAAGGACGACAAGAAGCCGGTAACCACCCCGGAAAAGCCCAAGGAGGACAAGAAGTAAGACGATAAACTGCCAGCAAATCTCCCATACCAAATAAACGGCCCCGGGCTTACCTCCGTTCGAGGCCGCCACCACCGGGCCGGAATGGGCAACCCCCATCCCGGCCCGGTTTATTTGGGGGAAGGGGCCAAGGGCGCCCGCCCTTGCCCCTTCCCCCAAACCCCCATCCCCAATCCCATGTATGGGCGCAATTTATTGCGCCCGACTCCAGCGGGCGTGATAAATCACGCCCCTACCAGGGGGCGGGTAGGGGAGTTTGAGGGGAGGGATTTATTAGTGGGCAGCAAGCTGGGGCTCATACTGACATCTTTTTACTAGGAACTGGGAACTGGCAACTGACAACTAAAGTGTCCCCCGGCCCTCCCCTCAAATTCTGCCCTACCGGCAAGCCAAAAGCATTTCCCAAAGACGCCGGGTGGGGGGGGTGTGGGGAGATAGTTGGAGTTGTAGGACGCGGCGGCTGGCCGGGGTGGGTTTAACCGGTTCGGCCACCCGCAGGCCCGCCACCCAGAGGATCTGGCGGGCGTCGGCCACTAAGGGGACATAAAGCCGCAGCCATCGGGGAATTTTCTGGTTCACCAGGAAGTCCTGAAGCTTTTTGGCGCCAAGCGCGCCGGCGGGCCAGAAACGGTCTCCTGGACGGAAATAACGGGCCTGCAAGGGTGGGGTGACTTTTTCCCCGTCAATCCAGGCCACGTTAGGGGGTGGAGCTTGGGAAACCTCCGGGCGGCCTGCGCCTTCCCGGATTTCCCAGCTCCAGCCGTCAGGGGCCTCCACCACCCCGGAGGGCGGCAACAGGGTAATTACGCCGGATGGAGGCGGCAGGCGCCGGAACACGTGGAGCTCAGAACCCGCCCGGGCCACCCGGCAGTCCCCCAGGGCGGTGACGCCGCCGCTTTTTTCCCCCCGGGCCAGGTCCAGGAGGCTCTCCACCTGGGCGGCGGTCAAGGCCCGGTCGCCCAAAATTTTCCCCACGGCCTCCCGGAGCAGCCTTTTTTGGAAGAGCTCATCTAATTTCCACAAGCCTGGCAGGTTTAAAGAATGGAAATCCGGTCCCCGGTCCCGGCCCACCTCGTTTAAGAGCCGCGCGGTTTCTTGGGACAGGAAGCGCTCCTCTTCCTGCAGCAGGGCCTGGGTGCGCCACACCGCCTCTTTCAGGCGGGGGTTGTAAGAGCGCTCCAGCTCCGGCACCAGGTCCAGGCGCACCCGGCTGCGGAGAAATCGGCGGTTCAAGTTGCTGGGGTCCTCTCGGTAAGGGAGGCCTTCCTGCTCCAGCCAGAATCGCACCGCTTCCTTGCCCACGGCCAGCAAGGGGCGCACCAGGCCCTCAGCAGTGGCGGGCCACATGCCTTTCAGGCCTTCCGGCCCCGCGCCCCGGAGCAGGCGCAGGAAAAAGAGCTCCACCTGGTCGTCCGCGGTGTGGCCCAACGCCAGTTTAGTAAATCCCTGGCTCCGGCAGGTTTCTTTAAGAAAATCCAAGCGCAGCTGCCGGGCCGCCATCTGGAGAGAGAGCTTTTCCCGTTGGGCCATTTCCCGTACCAGCCCCTGCCCCGAAAAGTATGGCAAGTCCAGGCTCCGGGCCAGGCCGGCCACAAACCGCCCCTCCTCCAGGGACTCCTCCCCCCGGAGGCCATGGTCGAAATGGGCCACTCCCAGGGCTATTTGCAGGTCAGCCCGGAGACGGTATAGGAGATGGAGGAGGGCCACGGAGTCCGGCCCGCCGGATACCGCGGCCAGAACCCGGTCACCGGCGGCGAACATCGCTTCCCGGCGGACGTAATCCAAGACCCAGGACAGCAAGTCCGCGGCCCGGGCCGGGTCCAGAAGGGGTTGGATCAAGGCGCCTGGGGGGGGCAAAGCAGGGCGATGGCCTCCAGGATAACGTCTTTGGAGAAGGGCTTGGCCAGAAAGCGGTCCACCACCACCGAAGCGGCGCTTTCCGGCAGCCGGGGAAGTTCCGAGGAAATCATGATGATGCGGCACTCCGGCTGGCAGGCTTTAAGGCGCCGGGCCAACTCCAGGCCGTTAACGGTGGGGAGGTGAAAGTCCACCACCGCCACCTGATAAAGCTGGGAAAAGGATTCCGCCTCCCCTTCCCAACCGGCGCCGGCCAGAGAGTCCACCTGGTAGCCAGCCCGCACCAGGATGGCCGCCAGGGCTTCCCGGGTAAAGGGGTCGTCGTCGATGACCAGAACGCTTGGCTTCATTTCTTAATTTTAGCTGTCAGCTTTCAGCTATTTTATACGTAGCGTCAATTATTGTTTCGTTAACCTAATGGAGAGTAGGCCTCGTAATGGCAAACTCCCCCTCCCTGCGAGGTGAGAGGGGGATGGTGGCAACTTGCCATCCCTTTAAATGCCAAGACGACGCCACCCCCACCCTAATCCTCCCCCCTCGCCGGGGGAGGGAATTTCTCAATCTTTGGAGAACATAGGTCTATTTCCCCTTCCCACCGTTATCTGACGATGTGCAATTATTTAAGTCGTTATGTATAGTAAAAAGCGTTTGATGTAAGCCAAAAAGCCCATGGGAATCGTGCAGATAAAAAATAGCTGACCGCTGACTGCTGATAGCTGAAAGCTACCCAACCGGAAAACCCAGGTGGAAGATGGTTCCCCGGCCCGGGTCGCTTTCCACCCAAATACGGCCGTGGTTGGCCTCCACCAGGGTTTTGCAGATGTAAAGGCCCAGGCCCGAGCCCCCCGTCTTTTCCCGATTGAAGAGATATTTTTCAAAGAGATGTTCCCTGAGCTCAGGGTTGAGACCGCAGCCGGTGTCCGCCACGGTGATTTCCACCCCCTGGCCGTCGCCGGGGGGCAGTAAGTGGGCCGCCACCCGGATTTCACCCCCCGCAGGCGTGGCCGCCAGGGCGTTGGCCAGGAGGTTGGACAGCACCCGGTCCAAGGACGGCTCATCCACCATAATGGGAGGGAGATCGGATTCGGCGTCGGCGGTCAGGTTCACTCCCTGCTGCTGAGCCAGGGCGCTGAAGTGGTGCAGGGTCCGCTGCACGATGAACCTGGGAGGCACGGCCTCGGGCTTCAGGACCAGGCGTCCCGATTCCAGCCGGCTCAGATCGAGGACGTTGTGCAGATGCAGCAGCAGGGTCTCGCTGCGCCGGATGATGGCCTGGAGCTTCTGATGAATCTCCGGGGGCAGGGTTTCATCCTGGAGGGCTTCGATGGTGAGGCGCACCCCGGTCAAGGGCGCCTTGATGTCATGGACGATCATGGAGAGAAAATCGGCGTTGGCCGCCACCCGGTCGCGCTCTTCCTGGAGGAGCCGGGTTTTCTCCCTTAGGGCCCGGGTCATGGCGTTGAAGGACTCGGCCAGCTCCCCCAGTTCGTCCCGGGAGGTCACCGGGATGTCCCCTGCCAAGGCGGCCTCCTGGGTCACCTGCCGGGTGCCCTCGGCCAGGGAAGAGATTTGGCGGCGCATGCCCAGGGAGAGCGAAAAGCTGAGAATCGCCCCCAGGAAGGCCGCGGCGACTCCCACCCCGAAAATCACCAGTTTTAAGCCGCGCAGGGTGGCGTCCATTTCCTTGCGGTTCACCCCCACTACGATGAGGTTTTCCCAGGGTTTGACGTCTTCTTCCTCCAGGGGCAGGTAGAACAGGGTATAATCCTGGTCGCCCAACTTCAGGCTCTGGACCCGGGTCGGCGGGGCGGAGCCGGCCGCAGCCAGCTCTTTGCTCCGCCGGATTTCGTTCAACGCGGTTTCCGTGAGATTCTTGAAAGAGTTGACCACCAGGCGGTTGGCGAAAAATAGGGCCACTTCGGCCCCGGGGCGGGACAGGGATTCCACAAAGCCCCGGTCCACCAGGAGGCCGGTGATGATTACCCCCACCACCTTGTCCTCGGAAAATATCGGGGCGGAGGCGCTAAGCACGATGGAATCCTTCCACTGGGTCATGCGCACCGCGTCTTTGCCCTTGAGCGCCGCCCGCACCAGGGGATTGCTGGAAATATTAACCCCGACGGCTTCGGGGTCGTGGGCCCGGGCCTGGATTATTCCCTTTCGGTCGGTGATGGTGAGAACGTGGAGCCCGGTGGCCTTCATCATGGGGAGAGCCAGGCGGCGCAGACTGTCGGCGTCCCCCGCGGCCAGGAGTTCGGCGTAGCTGGGGTTGTCCGCCAATAAACTGGCAGCCTGAGCCACCCGCTGGATTTTACCCAGGTACTCCGCCAGCACCAGGCGGGCCGTCAGCTCCACCCGTTCGCCGTGCCACTCCAGAATCTGCCTGGTAGCCAGATATTGCATCACCAGGAGCAGCCCCACCAGGGCCGCCACCAGGGACAGCAGGTTGACCCCCAAAAGCTTGCCGCCGACTTTACTCTTCATCATTTTTAAAAGATAGCATATTTTAAGGGCTCAGGGAATCAGGCCACACCGTCGGTTAGTGTATTTTGAATTTGGGAAATTAAAAAGCGGCCCGGAGGCCGCTAGAAATTAAGCTGTTAAAGAGGGGTTAAAATTTAGGGCCAAGTTTGCCGAGGTTGGCGGTAAGGACTGGAATAGGGATTTATTTGGTAAGGGTTAACAGTCCCCATTTGGCCGGTATAAGGGTTAACATTGCCGCGTGTGCTATAATTATTAAAAGGGTTGCCGTCGGGTATTGTGCGATGGTGAGGCTGGATATAAGTTCCATCCCGGCGCAAATAGGGGTTGACCTGGGCGTCCCGGCCATAATATTGGGCTTGAGCAAAGGCAGGGAGCAAAACCAATAATGCTAAAATCATAAGGAGGCTAAACCGCTTCATTTGGGTTCACTCCTTTCAACAGGGCTAGGCTATGATAGGACATATTTTTTACAAAATCAAGAATTTTATTAGTGAAATGTATCATATCATCTGTGAATAATTTCTTGACATATAGGCAAAAACGTCTATGTTAAAAACAATAATCAATAATTTCTTGCACAATCAAGCTAACCTCCTGATATGCCGATGACGGAAGTGAAAAAATTATAACACTACCGGGGCAAGGAGGACGTATATGTGTACGCATCTTCGATTCGATCTCAGAAAAGCCACTCAAGCTATCAATTTCCTGGCCATAAAAAATCATGGGGAAATAGACAAAATAAAGGTGGTTAAGCTCATATATTTTGCAGATAGATATCATTTGCGAAAATATGGCCGCCCAATCACAAATGATGAATATTGGGCAATGGAATGGGGACCAGTAAATTCTAATGTAAAAGATATAGCCGACATGAGTGGATTTTTGGGTGATATGGAGAGAGAATATGCCTCTCAATATATCGAATCACTAAACCAAAATATAATTAAATCTATTCAAAAAGTTAATAATAAAGTTTTTTCGCAAACAGATATAGAGGCACTTTCTTGGGCATGGGAGACTTTTGGGCATCTCGATGGTTCCACTCTTGCCAAAATTTCCCATCATTATCCCGAATGGATGAAGTTTAAAAATATTATAGAGTCAAAATCACAATCCAGGGTACGTATGAATTATGAGGATTTTCTTGAAGACCCGGGGGAGGGGTTTGAAAAGTGCTGTGACCTATCTCCTGAAGAAAAAGAAGACAGGCTAGATATACTTTATGAGCTTGATAGAATTAGTGCTTATAGGTAAGTATTTTGATAGACATTTCGCCAGAAGCCCTAGGGAATTGGCTAAGGGCAACCATAAAGGCGGGGTCGGTCTATAAGTTCTCAGAAGAGACATTTTCATCAACTGATCCCCATTTTTTTATCGTACTAAATCCTACCCCAAAAACCGATCCCTTTATTGCTCTGGTAGTCGCATCTTCTCAGATTGAAAAAGTTCGCAGAAGAAACAATCACCTACCTCAAGAAACTTTGGTAAGAATTAATCCAGATCAATATGCTGATTTTACGGTTCCCTCTATTGTCAATGGAAATCAGGTATACCAACGAACTATCGGAGAACTTGAAATAAAAATGAAAAGGGGAGAACTCGAAATCAAAGCCGAAATGGACATGGCTCTAATTAAAAGGATAAGAACCGCAGTAAATCTTAGCCCTATGGTTGAAGAAGAAGTCAAAGATATATTCTTGGTCTGTTAATCAATTAACGCCGCAATTTCCTCCAAGTTCCAAAGATGATCTGAAACCCGCCCTCCATCACCGGGGCCATCTGTGGATCAACTAGCCTTGGACTCAACGGCGCGGGGGTTTATCCCAGCAACAAGCCGAGGATCAGGCGGTAGAAGGGCATGAGGATCATGGACATCACTCCAGTGTAAAACAGGAGGAGGATGAGCACAAAGCCCACCGGCTCCAAATAAGCGTAAAGGCGGGCCAGGTTCCGGGGTAGCAGAATGGCCAGGATATGAGAGCCGTCCAGGGGCGGGATGGGGATGAGATTGAACAGGGCCAGGAAGATGTTGATGGAGCAGCCGTAGAAGGCCAGAAAGGTCACACCCGGGTTGCCCGGAAACAGGCGCAAAAGAAAGGCGAAAACCGCGGCCAGGGCCAGATTGCTCAAGGGGCCGGAGGCGCTGACGGTGATTTCCCCCCAGCGGTAATTACGGTAATTAAGGGGATTAACCGGCACCGGCTTGGCCCAGCCGAACAGGATCTTGGAACCGCTGAACAACAGGATCAGGGGCAGGAGCACCGTGCCGATGGGGTCAATGTGGGGCGCCGGGTTCAGGGTAATGCGGCCCAGCATCTTGGCCGTGGGGTCGCCGTTCAACAGGGCCACGTAGCCGTGGGCCATCTCGTGGATAATCACGGAAAAGAGCAGCACCACCGCCATGAGGGCCGCTTCCATTAGATAGGGCAGGTTCAACGCGGGCATGGAATATGGAGTTCCCAGATTAAGGGGCTGGCTTGGGCAAAATCCAGCCGGTAGATTTTTAAATTACCGATTTTAATGGCTTGGCGCACCCGGGACAAGGGGATTTCCAGAAAATTGGCCAGGATGACCCGCATCACCACCTCGTGAGTGACCACCAGGACCCGGGTTTCTTCGGCTTCCTCCACAAGCCCTTTAAACCAGGGCAAAGCCCGGTCCTGCACTTCCTGAAGAGTTTCACGGCCCGGAAGGGTTAGACGGTCGGGGCATTCCCGCCAGGTCTGCCATTCCTGGGGATATATCCGGGCGATGTCCTGGGGCCGCAGGCCATCCCAGGGGCCATGGGCCATCTCCCGGATGGCGGCGATCTGCTCTATCTTCAGACCGCGGTCCCCTACCAGAAACTTAGCGGTTTCCAGACACCGCTGATAAGGGCTGGAATAAGCCCGGTCATACTTGAAATCATCCAGAATTTTATTGAGCCTAGTTAAGTCCGCATAGGCCGACGGATCCAGGGGTTCGTCCACGATGTTGCTGTACCGGCCCGCGGCATTGGCGACGCTGAAACCATGGCGCAAGAGGTCGATTACTAACGGTTTTCGGAGATTGATGGATGACATTCTATAATCTAAAAATGGGGTCATAAGGAAGTCTTAAGTTTTTGGCTAAAAGCGGGGGCTGGCGTTGCGCACCTTAAATTAATATATTGTCAATCTTAATTGAATCAAATCCAAGACTTATCTGAGGGTAACTTAGTTTTTTTACCGAAAACCGAAAACCAAAAACCGTGTTAAACCTCCCGGAGCAAGGCCTCCCCGGCCTGGCGCAAGCGCTGCAAGCCCTCGGGGGAGGTGGATTCCATATAGAAACGCACCACCGGTTCGGTGCCTGAAGGGCGGAAACAGACCCAGCCGCCGTCTTCCAGAAGATATTTGTGGCCATCTATAGTCACGTGGCCGGTGACCTTTAAACCGGCAAAGGTGGCCGGCGCGGTTTTAAGACGCTCCAGCAGGCGTTCCTTAGCCTCCGGCGGCAGGGCCAGGTTGATGCGGCGGTTGATCACCGGCCCCACTTTGGCAAAGAGTTCTTTCAGAAGCTGGGGGAGGCCCTTGCCTTTCCGGGCCACCATCTCCGCCACCAGCAGGCAGGCCAGGATGCCGTCTTTTTCCGGCAGGTGGTTTTTCATGGAAAAACCTTCGCTCTCCTCCCCCACCATGAGAGCCTGGCCGTTAATGATATACTCTCCCAGGTGTTTGAAGCCCACCCGGGTCTCATAGACCGGCCGCCGGTGATGGGCCGCCACCCGGTCGATGAGGTGGGTGGTGGCCACGCTCCGGGCCACGCCCCCCTCCCAGCCCCGGGTCTCGATGAGATAGTCCAGGAGCAGGGCCAGGATCTCGTTGGCTTCATGGTAGTCGCCGGCGGCGTCCATGATCCCGAAGCGGTCGGCGTCGGCGTCCACCGCCAGGCCCAGGTGGGCGCCGGTGGCGGTTATTTTTTCAGACAGGGCCATTAGAAATTCCCCGGAAGGTTCGGGCCGGTGGCCGCCGAAATAGGGGTCCCGGTAATTGTGCAGGGCTTCCACCGCCACCCCGGCCGCGGCCAGGAATTCGTCGAGATAGCCCTTGCCGGCGCCGTACATGACGTCCGTCACCACCTTCAGCCCGGACCGGCGCAGTACCTCGACATCCACTAATTCCTGGAGGTGCTTTAAATAGTCTTCTCGAGGATCGAAATCCATGACCAAGCCCTGTGTCCGGGCGGCGGCCAGGGGCAACCGCTTCACTTCCTGAGCCGACAGGCGCCCAATCAAGCTTTCAATCTCATTGGTGATGGGGGTGGGGGCCGGGCCGCCCCGGGCGGGGGAGAACTTGACGCCGTTCCATTCCGGGGGGTTGTGGGACGCGGTGATATTAATGCCGCCACCGTGGCGGCCCTGAATGATGGCAAAGCTCACCACCGGCGTGGGCGTAGCCCGGGAGGTGAAATAGGAGGGGACGGAGTTTCCGGCCATGACCTCCGCGGCCGCGGCGGCAAAAGCCTCGGATAGGAACCGGGTGTCGTAGCCGATGACTACTCCCTGCCCCGCCAACCCTTCCTGTTTCAGATAATCCGCAATCCCCTGGCAGACCAGGCGGGCGTTGGGGAAGGTGAATTCCTCCGCCAGAATGCCCCGCCATCCAGAGGTGCCAAACTTGATGTGAGCCATGGTCTGTCCTTGGTTTGCGGGGGGGAGGGCCCGGGGCTTCCACAGGCGGGACGCCGGTGCCACTGCCCTCCCCCCCTACCACCCAAACCCAACCCCCATAAGGGGCCGGGGAAGGCGGGGCCATTGGCCCCGCCTTCCCCGGCCTCACTAACACCCCTTAAGGGACTGGGGGTGGGGGGAGGGGGAGGAGGTAAGGGGTAGTGCCCTTTGCCCCCTCCCACGAATATTAAGTACCCAGATCGTAAGATGCCAGATATTTTTCCTGTTCCGGGGTAAGATGGTCGATTTCCACCCCCATGGCCTGGAGCTTCAGGCGGGCGATCTCTTTATCGATCTCCTCCGGCACCGGATAGACCTGCTTCTGAAACTTGTCATGGTTCTTGGAAATGAATTCCGTGGCCAGGGCCTGGTTGGCAAAGCTCATATCCATGACGGCCGAGGGGTGCCCTTCCGCCGCGGCCAGGTTCACCAGCCGCCCTTCCGCCAGCAGATAGAGGCACTTGCCATTCTTCAGGGTGTACTCTTCCACGGAATCCCGGATTCGCCGCTTGCGGGTGATGAGGCGCTCCAGGGCCGGGATGTCGATTTCCACGTTAAAGTGGCCGGAGTTGGACAGAATGGCGCCGTCTTTCATCACCTGGAAATGCTCTTCCCGGATAACGTTGATGTCGCCGGTCAAGGTGCAGAAGACATCGCCGATCGGCGCGGCCTGGGCCATGGGCAGCACCTCGTAGCCATCCATCAGGGCTTCCAGGGCCTTCAAGGGGTTCACTTCGGTGATGACCACCCGGGCTCCCAGACCCCGGGCCCGCATGGCCACGCCCCGGCCGCACCAGCCATAGCCGGCCACCACGAAGATGCTGCCGGACATGAGCCGGTTGGTGGCCCGGAGGATGCCGTCGATGGTGCTCTGGCCGGTGCCGTAACGGTTGTCGAAGAGGTATTTGGTGGTGGCGTCGTTCACCGCGATCATAGGGTAGCGCAGCACCCCGTCTTTGGCCATGGCCTTGAGGCGGATAACTCCGGTGGTGGTTTCTTCGGTGCCCCCCAGGATTTCCGGGATGAGTTCCTGGCGCTTGGTATGGACCGTGAAAACCAGGTCGGCGCCGTCATCCATGGTGACCTGGGGCTTCACGTCCAGGGCCTGGTGGATGTGGCGGTAGTAGGTGTCGCTGTCTTCGCCCTTAATGGCAAAGGTGGGAATTTCCTCATATTTGGCCAGGAATGAAGCCACATCGTCCTGGGTGCTCAAGGGATTGGAGGCGCAGAGGTGCACCAGGGCGCCTCCGGCCTTCAGGGTTGCCGCCAGCACCGCGGTCTCGGTGGTGACGTGAAGACACGCGGCCAGGCGCAGCCCCTTTAAGGGCTTTTCCCGTTCGAACCGTTCCCGGATGGCGTTGAGCACCGGCATGTCCCGGCGGGCCCATTCCACCCGGAGGCGGCCCTTGTCGGCCAAATTAAGGTCTTTTACGTGATATTCCATGAGATCCTCTTGGAGAATTAATATTCAGACTTAGAAAACATTATCTCGTTCCCAAGCTCAATTTGGGAACGAGATGAACTAAAAACTGAAAACTGAAAACTATTGTTACAGGCCAGCCTTTTCCCGCAACACATCCACCTTATTGGTGTACTCCCAGGTGAAGTCCGGGTCGGTGCGGCCGAAGTGACCGTAAGCCGCGGTCTTTTTGAAAAAGGGGCGCTGCATGTCCAGATACTGGATCATGGCTGCGGGTTTGAAGCTGAAGGTGCTCTTGATGATATCCAGGAGCTTGTCGTCGGGAATCCGACCCGTATCATAAGTGTAAACCATAATGGATAGAGGGTCGGGAAGCCCGATGGAATAGGCCACCTGGACTTCGCACCGTTCGGCCAAACCCGCGGCCACCACGTTTTTAGCCACGTGGCGCAGCATATAAGAAGTGGTGCGGTCCACTTTTGTAGGATCTTTGCCCGAGAAGGCGCCGCCGCCGTGGTAGCCCCGGCCGCCATAGGTGTCCACGATAATCTTGCGGCCGGTCATGCCGCAGTCGGCTAGGGGCCCGCCCACTACGAAACGGCCGGTGGTGTTGATCAGGAACTGGGTGTTAGCCTCCAGGAGGCTGGCCGGGATGGTCTTCTTGATGACCTCTTCCACGATGGCTTCCCGGAGGTCTTTGTACTTGACTTCCGGGTTGTGCTGAGCCGCAATGACCACAGTGTGAACGGAGGTGGGCTTGCCGTCGATGTAGCGCACCGTCACCTGGGTCTTGCCGTCGGGGCGGAGCCAGGGCAGCGTGCCGTCCTTGCGGACCTTGGCCAGACGCTCGGCCAGCCGGTGGGCGTACCAGATGGGCATGGGCATAAGATTTTCGGTGGAATCGGAGGCATAGCCGAACATCAGGCCCTGGTCCCCGGCGCCCTGTTCGGGCGAGAGGCCCCGGCCTTCCACGCCCTGGGCGATGTCCGGAGACTGGCGGTCGATGGAGGTGAGGACCGCGCAGGTTTCCCAGTCAAAACCCATGGAAGAATCGCAGTACCCAATCTCTTTGATGGTCTGCCGGACAATTTCGGGATAGTCGATGCGCGCCGTGGTGGTGATCTCTCCGGCGATGAGGGCCAGCCCGGTGGTGACCAGGGTTTCGCAGGCCACCCGGGCATATTTGTCTTGGGCGATGATGGCGTCCAGAATGGCGTCGGAAATCTGGTCTGCCACCTTATCCGGATGCCCCTCGGTTACTGACTCCGAGGTGAAAAAAAATTCTTTGGCCATCCTGAAAGGACTCCTTTGGAAAAAAATTCACGCCGGGAAGGTTTCGGCTGATAAACCTTTTAATTTTAACTGCGGCGGGCGAAAAAAGACAAGGGTTTTTCCGTGGCGTCCGCGTCTTTCAAGCGATTTTGGCCGTCCACCAGAACCACCTTGGGCTTGTGGGACCGCAGTTCCGCAGCGGTGTAAGAGGCGTAGGTGGTGATGATAATCAAATCTCCGGGCGCGCCTTTGCGGGCCGCGGCGCCGTTTAAGCACACCACCCCGCTGCCGGCCTCGCCTTCGATGCTGTAGGTCTCAAAGCGTTCGCCGTTGGAAACGTTGTAGATGTGGACCATTTCATAGGGCAGGATATCCGCGGCCCGCAACAGGTCGGAGTCCACGGTGAGGGACCCTTCGTAGTGGAGGTTCGCCTCCGTAACGGTGGCGCGGTGGATTTTGGACTTCATCATTACACGCAGCATGTGTAGCGGGCCTCCGGTATCGAAGCGTTATCGATGAGCCTGGTGTCGCCCACCCATACGGCCAGGGCCAGACGGGCTTCCCCCTGAAGGGTTTCCACTTCTTCCAGGGTTTCGGGGTGCACCAGGGCCAGGTAGTCGATGCGGGTGTGGGGGACCCGGGGGATGATTTTCCGAACCAACTCCAGGATTTTTTCCCCTGATTTTTCTCCGGCCGCGGCCAGCTTCTGGGCCCCCTTCAGGGCGTAGGACAGCGACAGGGCCGCGGCCCGTTCCTCCGGGCTCAAATAGGTGTTGCGAGAACTCATGGCCAGACCGTCAGGCTCCCGGACGATGGGGCAGCCCACAATACCAATAGGCAAATTGAGGTCCGCGGTCAGGCGCCGGATGACCATGAGCTGCTGGTAATCCTTTTCCCCGAAGATGGCGGCGTGGGGCTGAACCAGATTGAAGAGTTTCAGCACCACCGTGGCCACCCCCCGGAAGTGCCCCGGCCGTGAAGCGCCGCACAGGCCCTGGGAGAGCTTCTCCACCTCCACGTAAGTCTGATACCCTTCCGGGTACATCTGCTCCGGAGTGGGGGTGAAGAGTACGTCCACCCCTTTCTCCCGGGCCAGGGCCGCGTCCCGGTCCAGGTCCCGGGGGTAGCGCTGCAAATCTTCCGTCGGCCCGAACTGGGCCGGGTTGACGAAGAGGCTCACCACCAGCCGGTCCCCTAGGGTGCGGCCGTGCTCCATGAGGGACAGATGGCCCTGGTGGAAAAAGCCCATGGTGGGGACCAAAACGATTTTCCGGCCTTCCTCCCGCCACCTCAGGGCCAGGTCCTGCATTTCCTTGGAATTGCTGACAATTTCCATAAAAAAACCCCAGACTGATGCTCTGGGGGTTGGCCTCACGGTCCCGCCGAGTCTCAGTCCGCCTCATGCCGGATCCAAGCTCTGGGTGTAACTTTGTTCTATTATCCTCCTATATGGGAAAATGTCAATATTTTGTTGGGCTGTGGCGTTTTTTTACACCATCTTTTTGGCCCCGGGGACCGCAAAAAGTTAGCGGGGAAATAAGCTGTCTAACTTCTTCACCAGGTTCAGGTCGCCTTCCACCGTGTACTTGCCGGTAAAATAGGCCCAGGCGCCGCTCTGCTCGCCCCGGGAGATGGCCAGCCAGACTTCGGGGGTGGTCTTGATGATCACATCGGGGTTCTCCGCTGCACCTTCATGGAAGCTGGCCCGCTGATTCTCGATGCATAGATGGGCGGTGAAGTTCTCGCTGCCGTGCACCTCAAACTGATAGGTGGCTGTCAGGCCAGCCGCGGCATTGGGATCGAGGTCCTGGGGCATGCCTTCCAGAAGTTCCCTCATGGTGGTGACGCTCCAACGAGTGACCGGCGTCACCGCCTCAACTGGAGTTACCTTAGGGGTCTCCTTCTGGCGCGCCATGAGCTCCTGAAGCCAGGCCTGTCTGGCCTCCGAGTCTAGCCCTCCCTGGGAGCGGGTCTGGCCTACATAGGCCTCAAAACTCTCGTAAAGCCCCAGTTTCTCCCAGTGCGCGTGGTCGGCCTTCATGAAGCCCTGGTTCTCCTTGACCAGGTGACCCATAAAAAGCCAGAAGGCCAGGTCCTGATCCGTGGCCGGGTAGCGCCAGCCTTCTTTTAACGCCCGGAATAGGTCCTGGGCCAGGTGCGCGGCCCGGGCCTCCACCGCCTGCCGGCCCAGGAATTCACCAGGGCCAATGGCAATAGCGGTAAGGTGACCCACCGGGAAAGCCCCGAAGGCCGCCAGCATCCTGCCCAGGTATTGCGCCACCGTGGTTTCTCCCTGGCCGGCCGAGACACTCACGGCCAAGCCGGGTTTCCAGGTGCCCCGGGGCCGGTGGCCGTAGGACAAAGAGCGGTCCAGGAAGGTCTTGGTCTGGCCGGTGACGTTGTAAAAATACACCGGCGAGGCCAGGATAATCGCGTCGGCCGCCAGGACCCTGGCCAGGATGCTTTTATGGTCGTCTCTGATCCAACAGCCTCCCTTTTCCAGGCAGAAGCCACAACCAGCGCAGTACTCGATGTGATGCTGGTTCAAGAAGATTTCTTCCAACCCCACTCCCTCCGCCTCGAAACCCTCTTTAAGCATGGCAAGCATCAGAGAGGTGTTGCCGAAACTTTGGTGGGGAGAGCCGTTGACTGCGACTACCCGATAGCTGGCCGACATGGCGTTTGCCTCCTGCTCTATTCCTAAAATTGCGAAGCTCAACCAGGCGCCGCCCAGGGCCACGCTACAGAGGCCCGCCAGGGTTGCCAGGCATTTCCAGGCAAACCTGGCCAGCCCGAAGCCAGCGCGGCGCCGGTGGCTATAATATCTTCTAGGGAGATTCTTCAATTCCATTCCCTTCACGATGACCGCCTTCGACCAGGAAGGTTATGGAAGCAGGCTGGCATAACTTAAACGAATTCCAGGGCCGGCTCGTCGTTTTTCCGGGCCGTGATTTCCCCGATGACCCAGGCCGGTTCATTGAGCCCCTGGAGGCGCAGCAGCACGTCGGCCACCAGGTCCCGGTCCACCACCAGCACCAGGCCCATGCCGTTGTTGAAGGTGCGCAGCATCTCGTCCTCGGGGATGTTGCCTTTCTCCTGAATAAACCGGAAGATGGGGGGCGCGGTCCAGGAACCCCGGTGGATCACTGCCCGGCAGGATTTGGGGAGGATGCGGGGAACGTTGCCCGTGAGGCCGCCGCCGGTGATATGGCTGATGCCGCTTAAGGGAAAGTCCCGCAACAGGTTGAGGACGGTTTCGGCATAAATGCGGGTGGGAATGAGGAGTTCCTCCCCCAGGAGGCCGCCCAGCTCCGGGATCTCATCGGTGACCAGGTACCCTTGGCGCTCGAACAAGACTTTGCGCACCAGGGAATAGCCATTGGAGTGGAGGCCGCTGGAAGCCACCCCGATGAGGCGATGGCCCACCGCGATGTCCGAGCCGTCGATGATATGGTCCCGCTCCACCACTCCCACCACGAAGCCCGCCAGGTCGTAGTCCCCAGGCTGGTAAATGCCGGGCATCTCCGCGGTTTCGCCGCCGATCAGGGAGCAGCGAGCCAGGCGGCAGCCCTGGGCAATCCCCTCGATGATCCGGGTGGCGGTGTCCTCCGCAAGGCGCCCCATGGCCAGATAATCCAGAAAGAACAAGGGCGCGGCGCCGTGGACGATGATGTCATTGGCGCACATGGCCACCAGGTCGATGCCAATGGTGTCATGGCGGTCCATGAGGATGGCGATCTTGATTTTGGTGCCCACCCCGTCGGTGGCGGACACCAGCACCGGGTCGCGGTATTTCTGCACGTTGAGGTGGAACATCCCCCCGAACCCGCCGATCTCCCCCAGCACCCCGGTTCGATGGGTGGCCTTCACCAAAGGCTTGATCTTCTGGATGAAGGCCTCGGCTTTGTCAATATCCACCCCCGCGTCTTTGTAAGTGATGGTCTCGGCCATATCCTTTGTCCTCCCCCAAGGACAGATGCAGTTTTCGGTTTTCCGTTTTCGGTAAATCGGAGTCAGGAACTGTTTTCATCTCTACATATAACAAACAGCCTGCCCGAGTCTGGCATCTTGAGTCTTCAGTTATTGCAAATAATGTTGGGTTTAGGGAGCATTAATGCCAAAACGCAAAAACTAAATACCGAAAACCGAAAACTATTCTTTCTCCCCCTCCCCCTCCCCTTCCTGACGCATGCATTCGGTGCATAGGGGCGGCAGGTCTTTCCCTTCAGGGGCCACCCAGGGATGGCCGCAGGCACCGCACTGAATCTGGACCGCGTTTAAGCGGTAGTCCCCCCCCTCGATGCGAATGGCCTTCCCGTGAACCAGGGCGTCGGCCACCGCCCGGTGGGCCCGGGCCAGCATCCGGGTCACGGTGGGGCGGGAGACCTGCATGCGTTTGGCCACCTCTTCCTGGGTCAGTTCCAGAAAATCAGCCAGGCGCATGGCCTCCAGTTCGTCCACCGAGATCACCGTTTGCTGCAAGCCCCGCAGCGGGATGCCCTGAGGTTTGAAAAAGGTTATTCCCGGCTCCATCTCCACCCAACGGCATTTACGAGGTCGGCCCATTTTCCTGCACCCTGATGAAAATTAAGTTATGAAAAATTAACTTTATTTGCTTATTACATTATATAAACCGCCTGACTGTCAAGAATAAACCTGGAAATCCGCTCCCGGACCACCTCCGTCGTTGACGAACCGGCAAAATCAGCTTATTTTTACAGGGGGCAGGTTTTGGGTTTCAGGTTTCAGGTTTTAGGTTTTAGGTTTTAGGTTTTAGGTTTTAGGTTTTAGGGCAGCATTCCTGAGTCAAAGAATCATTATAATTCCTATTCCCTATTCCCTGACCTGAAACCTGTAAAGGAGATTGTGTGTCCATCCAGAAATACCAGGAGCACGTGGAGGAATGCGCTCGCGTTATTGCCCCCCGGCTGGGAGCACTGCCGGAGTGGGGCG
>Ga0194113_10000921_pt1 | contig 39937 bp, 38 predicted proteins | sample TA2MahC200mmetaG_FD_146193 | JGI IMG/M metagenome (GOLD analysis project Ga0194113, IMG submission 146193) | Freshwater microbial communities from Lake Tanganyika, Tanzania - TA2015017 Mahale Deep Cast 200m | ecosystem: Environmental > Aquatic > Freshwater > Lake | place: Tanzania: Lake... | reverse complement strand
AGTGGGGAACAATGCCATGCTGATTTCTCCTAACGTGAACGAACCGCCACCGGTCCCGCACCCGGCTGTTGGGACCTGTTGCTTAGCCAACCAGCGGATTGACCGGAGGAGGTCCGATCGGGCCATTGGGTGGCTTGCGTACTTCATCGGTCAGAGGAGTGTTCCGTTTGCAGCACGTGATCGCCGGTCGCACGGGAGCCATAAGCGCGTCGCTGACCGCATGCACGACGGCTCGACCTGTCCTTAAGGAGGCGGACAGGACAGACTTCGACAGAGAGGGGGTTTCTCGTCCACGACTCCGGCCCAGGGGCAACCCCATGCTGCTGGGGAGGCAGGCCACTTCGCGACGGCCCATTGCTGGGCCGCCCTGGCTACGCGCGCCCCCTGTACCGTTGATCTTCGGGCCGGCATGCCGCTCCTATACCGCCGGTTCTCGAACCGGCACGGGGCGGGCGTCTGCATCTACCGCTCGCTCCGCGCGACCATCCAGTTGTGTTCCGGACCTTGCCATCCGCCGTCCAGATCTGCACGGTAGGCGCATGACGGCAGTCGAAGAGCAGTGGAGCCCGGTAAAGCACTTGATCCTGGGTGAAGACCCGCAAGTGCGGGTGTACGCGGAGGTTTCCGTCTGGAACAGGAAGATTGGCCTGTTCCGCAAAGGCGAAGAGGAACGGCTGTTCTCTCAAGACCCCACGCCTGAAGACTTGGCCGTCCATAAAAGTCTGCTCCAACGATTGATCACCGACGGCGAGCACTTGCTTTCACTGATCCGCCACTTCGGCCTGCCTGAGAACCTCGAAGGGATCTCGTTGGAATCCGTGAGGGCAACCCTCGACCTCCTCCAGGCGGACTATCGAGGCTGGCACGACCCCATGGCAGCCGAGCAACGGGCGCGGTTTCTCCGAGAGGTTTTTCCCGATGTCCCGTAGTCCGCTCAACGAGGCGATTCATGAGGCCCGTTGCGACTTGCAGACTTGCGCGGAGAAGGACAAACCAGCGGCGCGGCAGAAGCTGTACGAAGTGCTCGAACAGGCCGCGTGCCGGGCTCGTACGCCCGCGCGGCCGGAGGAGGTTCTCGACGCGCTGCACGATGATTACAGGGAATTCCGCCGGATGAAACACAGGCAGGAATGGGCGAAACTGAAGTGGCGCGTACAGTGAGCACGGTGTCGTTGCGCAATCGCTGGTGGGCGAACCGCATGGACCGCAAGGCCTGGCGCCTCAACGGCCTCCGGCCCTCTCCCTGGACCTTCATCCTGTAACTGCTCCGGAAAGTGCTTCAGTGGCTGTAAGACCCTGCCCCAGTCTTGCGGTTCCCAGTCCAGATCCCGCCACCCTCCACGCTTCTTCCCGGCGGCGGGGGGACGAGACGGGCTATCCGCAACCACAGCAGGGCGGCAGGCCGGCTTGACCGCTTGGCCGGGAGCCAGCATCTTCGGAGCATGAACGGCGTTTTGGAAACAGCTGCAGCCGAGTTGGGCGCCTTGATCGTCCACACTTGTGGTACCCTCGACGGCGCCGCTCGCGTCAAAGGGCACCGCATTGCGGTCCACCGTGTAGCGGGTTGGTGGAAGCAGGGACTGACGGTCGAGGAGATCGGGGCGCGATTGTCCGCGCTGACACCGGCGGAGATTCACGCTGCCCTGGCTTACTATCACCTCCACCGGGAGGAGATTGAGAGCCGCCTTGAGGAGGAACGTGCGGCTCTCATCGGGCAAGGCTGCCGAACTTGCCGGTCTGTCGCGCGCAGACTTCTTTGAGGTTGCCGCCCGCTACCGGGTCAGTGCCTTCAATTGCCCCGCCCAAGACCTGGAGGCCGACGTTCGTCAGGATCTCAAGACCCTTGAACGACTCGCTGGCAGGTGATCATCGTCTCGAACACTGGCCCGCTCATCGCCCTGGCCAAGGTTCAGTTGGGTTTCCTGAACCGTCTCGCCTCAGATGGGCGGCGGTCGAGGTTGAAGGGCGGGCCGGAGACTGCGGACCAAGCACCAGAGATCGACGCCCGCCATCCGGTGCCAACGGGGTCACATCTTCGGTTGTGACAGCGGACCGAGGCAGAGAGCCCGAGCGGGAACCGAAGGTTGCGGCACTGTCTAGCCGAGGCGGCCTTGAGGTTCGGTGTGGCGATCTTGGGGATGCGCCGGGCTGGCGCGGATTGACCCTGCGCCCGTGCCGCGATACTGTGGGGCCATGCAGAACACTCTCAAGCGGCAAGAGGCCGGGAGGCAACGTCACTCGGGCCTCCGGTTTCACCATTCGAGCGTTTCTGCTCTGAGCTGGGGCGCCGCCGGCCTGCAGACGCACCACGGTCGCCAGCGGGCCATAACCCCCCATGAAAGCCTAAACCGATTATGCCTCCATGTTGACCTGGGAAGAGATCTGCAGTGATCCGCACCTGCAAAACTTGCCTTACAAGATCGAGCAGGACCGCTACGGGAGGATCCTGATGAGTCCCGTCAAAAGCGACCACAGCGAATTCCAGGGTAGAATCGCGGCCTTGCTAGCCCGGTTCTTGCCCGGTTGGAGTATCCTCGTGGAATGCGCGATTGACACCGCCCAAGGCACCAAGGTGGCCGATGTCGCCGCCATGACCCGCGCTCGGCGGTTGCCCTATCGCGGCGCGGCCAGTCTGCCGGTCGCGCCGGAGATCTGTGTCGAGGTCCAGTCCGGGAGCAACACGAGGGAGGAACTGGATGAAAAGCGTCGGCTCTACGCCGCCGGCGGCTGTGAGGAGTTCTGGACCTGCGCTGAAGACGGCGTGGTCGGGTTCCAGCGAGCAAGAGACGGGACGCGGTTGCTCCGCTCGGGCATTTGTCCGGAGTTTCCGCCGCAGATCGACCTCTGAGCGACGCCCAGGGCGCGTCGGAGGTGGCTCCCAGCCCTTCGGCCGCGCTCCTCGAAGTTCCCCATCGGCGCGCCGTCCACTCGCTCGGGCCGCTCGGACCGCCGGCCCCACGATGGCGACGTGATCTTGGTATTGAGCGGCGCTCTCGGCGCCAAGGACTATCCTCGCACGACCCTCGATGTAGTGGAGGCGGGCGACCGCCTCTTCTATGCGGCGCACCTTTACCGCGAGCGAAAGGCGCCCGTCATCTTGTGCACGGGTGGCATGGTGCCTGGGAGCACGCGCCAGACCACGCTGGGTCAAGACATGCGCGCCTTTCTCGCCCTGCTGAATCTGCCCGAGGAAGCGATCGTTGCTGAGGAGAAATCGCGCAACACTCGCGAGCATACCGAATACTCCCGGGCGGTCCTCAATGAGCGCGGCGCCCGGCGTGTGCTGTTGGTGACTTCGGCGCTTCACATGCCCGGGCCTTTGGGCGTCTTTCGCAAGTATTGTCCCGAATTCGAGTTCATCCCGGCCCCGACGGATTTCCTCTCGGTCGATCCTCCAAAACCCCCGCCCTGGTGGAAGCAGATCGCAAAGGTCATTCCCACGGCAACGAACCTGGCCACGGCCTCGTACGTCTGGCACGAGTACGTAGGGCTTTTGTACTACTGGATCCGTGGCTGGGTCTGATCGGCTCAGGTGGACCAACACCCATCGCCGAGGGCCACAAACAATACAAGACAACAAAACCGCCGCCGCCTTTGATGATGATTCGGCCCACGGGTCCCCACTACAAACGCAGGAGAAGACATCCCCCACATTCGGAGTCATCATTCGGAGACGCCGCCCCGCCGTACCGCCGGTGTTCCAACCGGCAGAGCAAGCGACCATAGATCCAGTGGCGCCCATGCAGTCTTCAAGCTCTACGAACCAGCGCGCGATCTCATGGACGTTTCCGCCGTAACCTCAAACTACAGCTTGCCTCACGCCATGTTCCTTCCGATGTCCAACGTCGCCCGCACCGGAACCGCAGCCCACCCCATGAGCGTTCCGTCGCAACCCGTTGCTCGCGCGAGGTGCCGACTCCACGCGCTCCTTGCCCACTGTCACACTTATCGAAGTGTGACGCACGAGTCCTGCCGCGTCTCATTCGGGTACAGCCATATCTCCTTGGGACGCGACCAGGAAGGACCCCTTCCGACACACTTCGGAAAGTGTGACCTATGCCCAACCCGCCTCCTCTTCAGCCAACCGCTCTTCAGCCAACCCTCTGGCGTACGTGCCGAGCGATCGCCAGTCGCACCCGCCTACGTGTCTTCGGCGTGCTGGTCGGTCAGCCCGGCCAGGGCGTGTCACTGATCGCCAGACGTCTGCGACGGCCGGAGTCCGTCGCCAGTGAATCGCTGCGGCTCTTGGAGTCGCGCGGATTGCTGGCCGTTCGGCGAGTGGGCCGGCGCGTGGAATATCGGTTGGGCCCGAGGGGAGGGGCAGGGGGGCTGCGCGCGGGAGGACTGGTTGCGGCGCTGGAACTCGCCTTCCGGGGGGAGCGCGATCCCGTCGAGGTGTTGTTCCGTGGGGCAACGGCGTTCACGCATCCGCGACGAATCGCGATCTTTCGCGCTCTGCAAGCCCAACCACGCACGCTACGCCAGATCGAGGCGGCCACCGGCATTCCCCAACGCGCCCTCGGTCGTCATCTCACGAAGCTTGAAGCGCGTGGCTTCGTCCGGCGCGCTCAAGGCAGGTACCGCATCGCGGACCGTGTCGATGCCTTCGGCCGGGAGTTGGCGCGGTTGGCCCTGGCCTAGCGGCGGATGGACGCGTCACACTTATCGAAGTGTGGCTCCAGCCAGGAAGTTGAGGGCCTTGGCCGCATCCTCCCCCGATGGTCCCCTTACCCCGACAAACGCCAATAGTGGCCTGAAGATTTCGCAGTCTTGACCACAGGACGCGCTACTGTCTGCCTTCTACTCTCTCCCCGAGCCTTCATGCTTTGCGTCACGGCGCATCGCCACCCCCCCCGTCTGGCTCCCTGCTCCGTCCCGCCCCCTGCTAACAGGGGATCCGATAACCGAGAACCGCCCCACTCTGGCGGCACGACGGGCTTGCGGAGCGGTTGCCTGGGCCGTAGGCTCAAGCAGGCATTATGGGTTACGCAACGATCGAAGATCGAGTGGACCGATTGGAGGCGTTATTCGGCCAATTTGGACCTTTTCTTCGATTTCTTTCCGGAGTTGAAGGGCAAGCGGTTAATTGGCGTTTTTGGGAGCTGGGCGATGCCCGACCCGGTGGTCGAGCACTCAACCGCGTTGAAGATCTACGCGCTGCGGATGGGGGAGGACACGATGGAACTGGCGAATGCGGCTGCGATCGAGGGAGCAAGCCCCCTCCCGTAGCCGGCCGCCTGACTCGATACACCCACCCCGCCGGAGCCCCGGTTTCCGATCGCGGTCGCAGACTCAACTCTGCTCCCCCCGAGTCATGACTCGGACAGGTACCAACCGGCTCGCGAGGCCCGTAGCGCCGGTTTCCGACCGGCATAGGTGCGGAGCGCACGAGTGCCGGGGTGAGGGCTGCCGAAGGGCACGGCCGAGCCAGGAAGGATGGCGGCGCTCTCCATCCGTGTGTAACGGGGTTCCACCGTCACCGAAGGTCACCCATCTGGCGCCGCCGTGGTCCCGAGCCGCCGTGGGGTCGGGCGCCGCCGGCGACGCCAGTGGCAGGTCGGCCGAATGCAGGGCGTTTTGTATGGCATCCTCCTCCTTGGCTCCCCGTCATTCTGCCACCTGAAATTCGAGGCTGCGCGTACGGCGTGGCCAGGCCTGCGGGGGGGGCACCGTGCGGCAGCCCAGACGCGCCATGGCCATGCGGGGTTGCGGCGAGAGGTGGCCCTGAAGTGTGGGGCATGGTCTACGATTGGGGCTCTCCGCTCGCTTCCTCCTCATGGTTGAAGAAATCGCATGAATGGTGGCTTTGAGCAATACGCCACTAAGCGTAGGCGGGTTGGGAGTGCTTCTTGTCTGGCAAGGGCCCCGGCGGTCATGTGAACATCGGCTGAATGGCTGAAGAAACGACCGATCTGGAAGCAGGTGTGCGTGAGCCGGGGTCAGCCAGCCCGGCACGTTTGGGCAGGATCCGCTGGACGCTTGTTCTGTTGTCGGCAACGGCTCTCGGTTGGTTGGCGGCGACTTTGACCCGGTCGACCCAGGTACCGGTTGACCGGTGGGTGGCGCGTTTGGTCAATCTTTCGGCCCACGTGGTCGTCCTTGGCCTTTGGACCCTGGCTTGGCTGGGCTTTTGGCGGAACGTTCTCCGCGGTTGGGGAAGGTGGTGGATCGGTGCGGCTGTACCTTTGGGAGCGGCGTTGGCATCGGAATGGGTTCAGAGGTTCATGCGGGGGCATGCGCCCGATGTGCTGGGCTTGAGCGCCAGTCTCATGGGGGTTGCCCTTGCCATGCTCGTCTGGTGGGCGTGGGCAGGGAAGGGGCGGACGATCGAGGCGGCGAAGGCGGAACGGGACGTGCCGAAAGGGAAAAGCGCCGAAGCGGCTGAGGCTGAAGCCGGCGATCCGAAAAGAGCGGGTGATCGGGCGGTTGACGGCACTGGGGATTTACGCGATGCGGATGGGGGAAGACACGATGGAGCTGGCGAACCCAGCGGGGCTGGGAGGCAACCGCCCTAGTCCGGCGGCCAAGGGCTGAGCGCGCCTTGGGTCACACTTCGTGAAGTGTGACGAGTGTGACGAATCGGAGCCTTTCCGGAGGCTCCGTGCCGGCTACGGTGCCGCGGCTTTCGACCGTCACCGAAGGTTACCCATCTGGCGCCGCCGCGGTCCCGAGTTGTCTTGGGGGGCGCGGGCGGCGGCGCCAGTGGCAGGTTGGCCGAATGGAGGGCGGTTTATATGGCATACTCCTCCTTGGATCCGCAGTCATCCGGCCACCTGAAATTCAAGGCCGCGCAAGCGGCGAGGCGACGCTGAGGGTGGGCGCGTGTGTGAGGCGGAGCGCACCGTGTCCACGCGCGGTTGGGGTAAGCTGTGGGGATGGGGTGTTGGGCACGCTGTACGATCCGCTCCCTCGGCTAGCCTCCTCCTCATGGTTGGATGAAATCGCATGAGTTGTGGCTTGGTGCAATACGCCACTAGGCGTAGGCGGGTTGGACCTGGTCAAAGGCAGAGCGCTCGATGCGAGCAGCGCGAGCGCGCTGCGGTTGGGTGGCTCGAGGCAGAGGGCTGACGGGTCGAGCGAGAGCGGATGGCGATGCCCATCGAGGCGGATTGAGGTGGATTGAGGATTTGACCCCGGGGTGGTGTCCGACTAGTGTCCCGCCTTTATTTTGCGATTGAGAGAGACGGTCGTATGAAGATTTTAGTCTGTGATCCCGTGTCGCCCAAAGGTGTCGCGGTGCTCGAGCAGTGTGCCGAGTTCGAGGTGCGGGTGTTGGAGAAGCGGTTGCCGGAGGCCGAGTTGGTGCCGGTGGTCGGAGACGTTGCGGCGTTAGTGGTACGCTCCGAGACCAAGGTGACGCGGGCGGTGCTCGAGGCGGCGCCGCAACTCCGGGTGGTGGGGCGCGCGGGAGTGGGGGTGGACAACGTGGATGTGGAGGCGGCGACGCAGCGGGGCGTGGTGGTGATGAACACGCCCGGAGGCAACACCATCTCGACGGCGGAGTTGACGTTCTCGATGCTGATGGCGTTGGCGCGCAAGATTCCGCAGGCCCATGCCTCGATGAAGGCGGGCGAATGGAACCGGAAAGCTTTCCAGGGCACCGAATTGTATGGCAAGACGCTAGGGATCTTGGGCCTGGGCCGCATCGGGAGCGAAGTGGCGCGGCGGGCGATTGCCTTCGGGATGCGGGTGCTGGCGTACGACCCGTACCTGACGCTTTCACGGGCCAAGGCCCTGCAGGTCGAGTTGATCGAGAAGCTCGAGGAGCTTTGGCCGCAGGTCGATTTCTTGACGGTGCACATGCCGATGTCCGAGGAGACGCGCGGGATGGTGAACGCCGCGACGCTGGCGCGGATGAAGAAGGGGGTGCGGATCCTCAACTGCGCGCGGGGAGGGATTGTGAACGAGGCCGACTTGCTGGCGGCGCTCGAGGGGGGGCAGGTGGCCGGCGCCGCGCTGGACGTGTACGAGCGCGAGCCCTTGCCCAAGGACTCGCCGTTGCGGCGGCTCGAGGCGGCGATATTGACGCCGCATTTAGGGGCGAGCACCGAGGAAGCTCAGGACAATGTGGGGATCGAGGTGGCCGAGGCGATCACCGCGTATTTGCTCCACGGCGCAGTGCGCAACGCGGTCAACCTCCCGAACTTGGACGCCCCCACGTACGCGCTGGTGAAGCCGTACCTGAATTTGGGGCAGAAGCTGGGTCGGTTGGTGGCGCAGCTCGGGTCCAAGCGCAACGAACGGTTAGTCATCACGTACGGGGGGCGGGCGTGCGAGGTGCCGACCGATCCGGTCACGCGGGCTGTGCTGGTGGGTTTTCTGGAGCATGCAGGCGGCAAAGAGGTCAACCAGGTCAACGTGCGGACGTTGGCCAGCGATTTGGGTCTGCTGGTCGAGGAGGTCAAGTCCAGCGAGCAGACCGATTACCAAGAGTGGCTCCACGTGGCGGCCCATGCCGACGGCCAGAAGGTGTCGGCCGGCGGCACCTTCTTCAGCTCGTTACAGCACCCGCGGATTGTGCGCTTGAACAGTCAGCCGGTCGAGATTGTCCCTGAAGGGGTACTGTTACTGTTGAACAACACCGATCGCCCGGGCATGGTCGGCCACGTGGGCAGTCTGCTGGGGCGGTCCCAGGTGAACATCGCCAGCATGAGTCTCCATCGCGATTGCGCCGGGGGCCAGGCGCTCACGGTGTTGAACCTGGACAGCGTTCCGCCGCGTGCCCTGCTGGATGGGCTCGAGGCCGATCCGGACATCAGCAACGTTCGTGTAGTTAAACTTTGAGTTCATGACATCGCGTTGGGTTTATCCTCTTTTGGGTCTGCTCGTTTGCAGTGCCGCCAATCCTCAGGCTGGCCAGGCCGCCGCGGCCGCGCCGCCCGCTTACCAACTGTTCCCCGACCCGGTGGTGGCTCGCGGCAAGGGTTTCACCGTGCGGCAGAGCGAAGTGGACGAAGCGGTCGCAGGTTTGAAGGCGACGCTCTCGACGCAAGGCCAAGCGATTCCGGACAGCCAACGGCCTGAGGTGGCGGCGCGCATGCTGGACCGCATCATCCTTACCCGGATTCTCGAACAGAAAGCCACGCCGGAAGATTCGGCCAAGGCCAAGACGCTCGCGGACAAGTTCATCGCCGACGCGAAGAACCGGGCCCCCAACGAGGAGTCTTACCGCCGGCAGTTGCTGGCCGTGGGGATCAAACCCGAGATGTTCGAGAAGCGCGCCCTTGAACAAGCCACGGTCGAGAGTGTGCTCGAGCGGGAGGTCAAGTCGAAGCTGACCGTCTCCGATCGCGAACTGCGGGATTTTTACGAGCGCGGGGTTGATGTGCCGGCGCGGGAGCTGCAAGAGACCATCGCCAAACTGGAGAGCTCGGGCAAAGACACCGTCTTCTATACGGACGCCACCAAGAAGCTGCAGGAACTGACCCAAGCCAACCTCAGCCGCATGGACAAACCGGAGCGGGTGCGCGCCAGCCATATTCTCATCTATACGATCGACAAGGTGACGCGCGAGGCGTTGCCGTCGGACTTGTTGCGCGCGCGGCGGGAGTTGATGGACCAGATCGTGGCGCGGTTGAAGGCGGGCGAGGATTTCAAGAAGGTCGCACGGGAGGTCTCCGAAGATCCCGAGGTGCTGCAGACTGGGGGCGAGTATGTGGTGGCGCGGGACGCCACCATGGCGCCGGAGCTCAAGGCGGCCCTGTTCAGCCTGCCGGAGAACCGGCTCAGTGACCCCATTCAAACCAAGTACGGCCTCCACGTGGCGCTGGTTCATGAACGGATTGCAGCGGGTAAGGTCCTCTTCGAGAAGGCCGAGGAGGACATCCGCCAGTATTTGCTGAACCAGGGGGTGCAGAAACGTTTCCCGGCCTACTTCGAAGAGCTCAAGCGGGACTACGGCGTGGTCCTCGAGACCGGGGCCGACGCGCGTTAGCGCGAGTCGATTGGTGGCGGTAGCGGCGGGCGGCCGCGCCTGGCCGCTGGACAGCCTGGACCAGAGGGGATAAAGTCCGGCGTCCGTGAGACCACGGGTGCCGCTTGTGTCTATGAAACCGCATGCCAACTCGCTTCAAGCCAAGACCATTGACCCTTGCCGGCCCCCCGCAACGCTGGGGCGGCGCAGTTTCCTCAAGAAGTCGCTGGCGGCCTCGGCGGCTGCGCCCTGGGTAATCAGTCTCGAGGAGCATGCCTTGGTGACCCACGGGGCGGCGGCTCAGCCCTTGGCGGCGGCTGGCGCGGCGTCGGCGGCGGGGTCGCTGCCTTTGGGGACGATTGGCCAGGTGAAGATCAGCCGGTTGATCTGCGGAGGTAACCTGATCAGCGGCTACGCGCACAGTCGCGACCTGATCTACGTGTCGCAGTTATTGAAGCATTACTTCACGGATGGGCGGATCAAGGAGACCTGGGCCTTGTGCGAGCAGCACGGCATCAACACTATGATCGCCTTTCCGGGTGACCCGCATGCAGTCGAGGTGTACCGGCAGTATCGGGCGGAGGGTGGGCGCATCCAGTATTTGGCGCAGATCGGGCCGAGTGCCGACGACCTGCGAACGGCGGTCAAGGAAGCGGTGGATAGCGGCGCGGTGGGCGCGTTTCTGGTGGGGAACCTGGGAGACGAGTGGACGCGGTCGGGAGCGGTGGGTCGGATTGGCGAGTTGCTGGGGATCGTCAAAGACCACGGTCTGATCGCGGGGGTAGCCGGCCACGAGTTGCGGACGCCGCGGATGGTCGAGCAGGCGGGGTTCGCCCCGGACTTCTACGTAAAGACGCTGCACAACACCAACTATTGGTCGCGCCGCCAGCCGGGCCAGAATCAGGAGGTCATCGACAACTACGGCATCGACAACTACTGGTGCCTGGATCCGCAGGAGACGATCGGCTTCATGAGCAATGTCGAGCGTCCGTGGATCGCCTACAAAGTGCTCGCGGCGGGCGCCATTGCGCCGCGCTCAGGGTTCAAGTTCGCCTTCGAGAACGGCGCCGATTTTGCCGCGGTGGGCATGTTCGATTTCCAGGTGGCCGAGGACGTGGCGGTGGCGAAGGAGGTTCTGTCCAGCCGGCTCGATCGGCAGCGGGACTGGATGGCCTAGGGGTGCCATGCCGCACATTAAGGCGGAACAGTTGCAGGAAGGGATGGTGGCGCTGGGCGATGTGAAGAACATCGACCAGATGCTCCTCATCCCCGCCGGCACGGTCCTAACGGCGCGGCACCTGAACATCCTGCGGGCCTGGGGGGTGAGCGAGGTCGAAGTCGTGGCGGGGGAGGGCGTGCCGGAGCCAGTCGACCCGATGGCGACCTTGCCGCCCGAGGTCCTGGCGCAACTGGGCGAGGACCTGCGGGCGCGATTCTTCGATTGGGACGATGCCAACCTAGCGTCGGTCGAGGTGTTCCGGCTGATGGTCCAGCGCCAAGCCCGGCGCCAAAGCGGCGCGTGACGGCATGACGGTGCCCACCCTGGAAACCTTGGTGCGTAGCGTGCCGACCAGCCTCGGCTCGCACGGGCCGGTCTTGGCGGAGATTCGAGCGGCGCTGCGCTCGCCCCATACCAGCCTAGTCTCCGTCTCGGGTGCGATCGAGAAGGACCCGGACCTGACGGCTCGCCTGTTGCGTTTGGGGAACAGCGCGTTCTACGGGTTTGCCACGCGCCTGGCGACCGTGGCCGAGGTGGTGAGTCTAATCGGTTTGCAGCAGGTGGAGGCGCTATTGGTCGCGTCGAGTGTGATCGAACGGTTCCGCGGCGTGGCTCTTGAGTTTGTCACGATGGAGTCCTTCTGGCGGCACAGCCTGGCTTGCGGCATCGCCGCGCGCGCCTTGGCCCTGGCCCGGCGTACGCCCAAGGCGGACCGTTTCTTTGTCGAGGGCTTGTTGCACGACGTGGGTCGGTTGGTGCTCTATGCGCAGGCGCCCGACTTGGCGCAGGACGTGTTCAAGGTCTATCGGGGGGAACGAATCCTGTTGCGCGAGGCGGAGTCGCGGGTGCTGGGCTATGACCATGCGCAACTGGGTGCAGCCCTGCTGCGGCACTGGCAGAATCCGCAGATGTTGGTCGAGGCGGTGGCCCATCATCACGCGCCGGAGGCCAGTGGCGCCGCGCCGATCGAGGCGGCGATCGTTCACGTTGCGGATCACGTGGTCAACGCCATGAGCGTGGGCAGCTCGGGCGAACACTGGGTGCCGCCCTTGCGGGCCGCCGCCTGGCAATCGCTCCATTGTCCCGTCGAGGTGCTGGCCACGGTTGTGGAGGCGGTCGATGAACAACTCGAGCCCGCCGAAGCCGTCTTCCTGGCGCCTCGTTCACCCGGGCTCGGGCATGAATGAGTCGTTCGATTCGGTCTATCCGGATTTCCTCAAGGCCGGGCTGGATCGGCTCAGTCGGCTAGGAGCGCAGGGCGAGTTGTTGTCGCTCTTCGCGGCGCTCGAGCATTTCCGGCGCGACCTGCATCGCCAGGATAGCGTGGGGGAGATCCTCTTGGCCAGTCACAGGTACTTGGCGGGGCTGAACCTGTTCCGCGTGGCTGGTTTCTACCTCGTGCAACCGAAGGACTTCAGTTTCGAGTTGGCCCTCTGCCTGCCGGAAGCCGAGCGCCCGGCCCTGGAACGCGCGGTCGAGCGCGAGATTCGGTTGGGGCGGTTCGCTTGGGCGCTGCGCCAAACCGCGGCGGTGTTTTTCCAGACGGGATCGCCGGCGGTTGGCGACGGTGGCGTGCTGCATCCCCTGACCCTATCCAGCCAGGTGTTGGGCATGTTCTGCGGTCTATTGCGGCGCGAGCTGGAGGCGGCGCATGAGATTGCGTTCAGTCTGCTGACCCTGCTGCTGGGCGCCAGCGCGGACGCGATCGCAACGCTGCGCAAGACGGCCCAACTCACCGATGAGGTCAAGACCCTGACCGGGCTGCTGCCCATTTGTGCCTGGTGTCGTAAGATCCGGGACGACCGCGGGTACTGGGAGCAGCTCGAGCATTACGTCGAGGAGCACTCGGGGGCGTCGTTCAGCCATGGCATCTGCCCCGAGTGCAGCGGCAAGTTCCTGGGCGCGTCGAGCGCCCGGACGGTCACTTGACCCGCCGGCGGGATGAAGGCATGCATTCCCTGCTCGTGGCCAGCAAGCCGGCCGCCGGCTGAACACTGTCACCGCCGCAACTCGAGCAACGCCCAGAGCCCGAACGCCGGGACGCGCACCTTGCTTCCTTCGACCGGCACCGTCACGGGTTCGGCACCGAACCTAAACCACCGCGCCTCGCGTACCTCCGCGACGCCGAGCGTCTCGAGCTCGAGTTGCAACTGCCAACGCCCCGCTTCGACCGGCACCGCGCCATCTCGACCGGCGTCGTACTGCCCATTCACAAGGTGGACGACGGCCCCGCCGGTCTTCACACGCGGCAACACCCGCACGGGGGCGCTTGGCGAGGGTTGACCGCCTGCGCCTTCCGCGCGCTCGCCGCTCGCCGGCTCGAGCCGCACTGCTGGCGTCACGCGGGCCAGGGCCTCGTCCACCGTGGCGTACCGCGACACGGTGGAGGCGCCCGCCAACAACCGTTGGTCCTCGGCCGAGAAGTCCGTGGGTGCGAGGACCAACAGATGGGGCGCCCGCTCGAGGTCCTGGGCGGGGAGGGGATGATCGACGATGTCGTCGCTGCCGAGGGCCAGACGATAAGCGAGGTTGGCGGCGGCGAGTTGGTTGCAGAGGGCGATCGCGTGACTGGTCTGGCGGTCGAAGGTGCGATGAGAAAGCGCCACCGTCAGGTCCGCGTGAGCGACGTAGTCGTCGAAGAGGAACGGGTGTTGCCGGACGAACCGGTAGAGGGGTGCGAATTTCTCCTTCGGTCCGTCGTACCAGTGGGTGCCCTTTTCCGAGGTGTGACACCACTGCCGATGCGGGGCCATCAAGGCCTGACCGGCGGCGTAGCTCAAGGCGATCCAGCCCTGGACCATTCCCGGCAGGTTGTGTTCTTTAATGTAGGCCCAATCGCCGCCGCTGGCCGTGGCGGCCAGCGGCCGGCCCACGGCATCCGCTAGCCGATACGCCACCAGCGGCGCGTCACTCCAACGTCGACGCTCGGCCTGATGCGAAATCTCCGCGCTGAACAGGTCCAAGCTCCGGTAGTCGGCCAGGTGGGCGGGCCAGAGCAGGCCCGCATTCGCCCCCACCGGCACGGACCGACCTGCGGTCCGGCTCGCCAGCGCGCGCAGTTCGGCCATGAATTGGGCGGCGCCCCGGAGTTGGTAGATGCGCCAGTGCGGCCAGAGCGGATGCGAGGCGACCCTGCGCCCCGGTTGTTCCGCAAGCCAGGCGCGCACCACGGCGCGGTAGTCGAAGCCGGCCGGTTCACCCAGCCCTAGCCGGGAGCGCAGTTCGGCAGGAAGTCGCTCGAGGTAGGCGGGGAACTCCGCCACACAACGATCGCAGAAACAACCACCCAGCCAAAGGCCACCCGCGGTGCCGAGGTGATCGTCAATATGGACGCCGTGGGCGCCGGCTTGCACCGTGTCGCGCACGCGCTCGCTAAGGTACTGGCGAAACACGGGCTGGCGCGTGCAGCACCACCAGAACGGGATGCCGCGGTGCTGGTGATCGGTCAGCCAAGGCACCTTGTAGGGTTGCCCCTCGACGTCGCGGCACAAGCCTTGTTCGTAGGTCTGGGGGAACCGGTCGTGGTAGCGGCTGAACTCGGTCACCATCCCCACACTGCCGAAGAACTTCACTCCCTCAGCCTCAGCCAAGGACTTCTCCGTGGGCCGGCCGCCCCAGGCGAGGACCGTGGCGCCGTAGTCCTGGTAAGTCGATCGCCCGGCCTGATACATGAAGACCACATCCGACCGTTGGAGCACGGGCAGCGGGGCCTCGGCCGCCCTGGGGGCGAGTACGGTTGGGAACAACCCGAGCAGGGCGGCCGCAACCGCGAGACTGCGCCACGGTTCGGCGGGGCACTGTCGCCTGGCCAGCATGGCGGGCCGGCGCGGTGGGGTGGGGGCGGGGCGGCAATGGCCCCGAAGACTCTCAGGTGAGGGCAGGGTTTTCATTTCGCGTTGCCAAGGGTGCCATGTTCGGTGCGGCTGATGATCTCCTCTTGGAGTTCGGGTGAGAGGTCGCAGAAGTAGTCGCTGTAGCCAGCTACGCGGACGATCAGATCCCGGTGTTGCTCGGGTTGCGCTTGGGCTTGGCGGAGCGTCTCCGCCGTCACCACGTTGAACTGGACGTGGTGTCCGTCCATCTTGAAATAGGCACGGACCAAGTGGGCCCATTGGTCCAGGCCCTCGTCGCTGGAGACCACGTTGGGGGCAAACTTGAGGTTGAGCAGCGTGCCGCCGGTCTTAACATGGTCTAGTTTGGCGGCGCTCTTGAGCACCGCGGTCGGGCCGTGGCGGTCGGCGCCCTGCACCGGGCTGATGCCCTCCGAGAGCGGCCAACCCGCCCGGCGCCCGTCCGGCATGGCGCCGGTGACACTGCCGAAGTAGACATGGCAAGTGGTGGGCAGCCACTCGACTCGATAGCGGCCCCCGCGCGCGTCGGGGCGGCCGTCCACGGCGGCGAAACACGCATCGAACACCGCACGCATCAGGGTATCGGCGCGGTCGTCGTCGTTGCCGTACTTGGGGGTGCGATGCAGCAGGCGCTGGCGCAGCGGTTCGTTCCCGGCGAAGTCACGCTCGAGGATGGCGACCAAGTCGGCCAACTCGAGGCGGGCGACGGGCGACCCGTTGAAGCACGAGTGTTGGATGGCGCTGAGGCAATCGGTGAGGCTGCCCAGGCCGACCATCTGGATGAAGGTGTTGTTGTAGCGCGCCCCGCCGGCATTGTAGTCGCGGCCGCGCGCGATGCAGTCATCGATCAACACGCTCAGCAGCGGGGCGGGCATCTCTTGGGCGTACATTTGTTCGATGAGCCGGTTGCCGCGGATCTTGAGGTCGATGAAATGCCGGAGTTGCTGGCCGAAGGCGCCAAACAACGCGTCGTAGGTCGCAAAGCTCGCGGCCGCGCCCGTCTGCGGGCCGAGGGCGTTGCCGGTGCGCGGATCGACCCCGTTGTGCAGGGTGAGCTCGAGCACTTTCACCAGGTTAAAATAGCCGGTGAGAATGTAGGCCTCCTTGCCGAACGCGCCGACCTCGACACAGCCGCTGCATCCGCCGGCGCGGGCGTCCTCGAGGCTTTTGCCCTGGCGCAGTTGCTCGAGCACGACGGCGTCCGCGTTGAAGAGGGACGGGAAACCGTAGCCTTGGCGGACGACGCGCAAGGCGTGTTTGAGGAAGGCATCCGGGCTCTTCGAGGAGAGCTGGATGTTCGTGCTCGGCTGCAGCAAGTGCATCTCGTCCACGATGTCCAACAGGATATGCGACAGTTCGTTGGCGCCGTCGGCGCCGTCGGGGAGCAGGCCGCCAAGGTTGATGTTGGCGAAGTCGGTGTACGTGCCGCTCTCGGCGGCTGTCACCCCCACCTTCGGCGGCGCGGGGTGGTTGTTGAACTTGATGAAGAAACACTCGAGCAACTCGCGCGCCGCCGCGCGGGTGAGCGTTCCGTCCGCTAATCCGCGCTGGTAGAACGGCCACAGGTGCTGGTCCAGGTGGCCGGGGTTGAATGCGTCCCACCCATTCAACTCGGTGATGACGCCCAGGTGGCAAAACCAATAGGATTGCAGCGCTTCGTAGAAATCTCGCGGCGCATGCGCCGGGACTCGAGCGCACACCGCCGCCAGCCGCTCGAGCTCCGCTCGGCGCTGCGGTTGCGGCTCGCGTTCGGCCAGTTCCCGCGCCAGGGCCGCATGCCGTTCGGCGAAGAGGATCAACGCGTCGCAGGACAAGTCGAACGAGTTGAGGGCTTCGCGTTTCGCGTAGGCTGCCGGGTCGTCGAGGAAGTCAAGATTCGCGCGGGCTGCGGCGATGTCTCGTTTGAAATCCAGCATCCCCTTGCGGTAGATCTTGTCGTCGAGCACGGTGTGACCCGGGGCGCGTTGCTCCATGAACTCGGTGAACAGCCCGGCTTCGTAGGCCGCCCGCCACTCCGAGGGCAGCTCGGCGAACATCCGATCTCGCATCGATCGACCTCGCCAATACGGCAGGATGGTCCGTTCATAAAGCTCGAGACATTCGGCGTCGACTCGGTACCACGTCTTGGGCCGCGAGTTGAGGATCTGCAGATCCTCGAGGCTGTGGCAGGTCAGCTCCGGAAAGGTCGGCACCGCCTTGGGCCGCGGACCGCGCTCGCCCACGATGAGTTCGCCCTCGCCGAGGTAGAGGGTCTTGTGTTGGCAAAGGTGGAGGAAGGCGCGGGCACGCAACACCGGCACCGAGTAATGCCCCGTGTTGGCTTGGTAGAATTCCGTGATCAACCGGGCGCGTTCGCCGGAGAGACACGGTTCCGCCGCCAGGCTTTGGCGGCGCAGCTCAGCAGTTCGTGGTGTCATTGCAATTCATACTGATGAGTCACTGAGATGGACTCGAACTCGGCGGTAGGGCGCGCAGTCCTCTGCGCGCCGCGGCTTCCTGTGTCCACCGCGGTTTACGGCGCGCAGAGGACTGCGCGCCCTACCTGCAATGTCTCGTCTATCCCGACCTCTCATCGGTAAGTCAGGTCAGCGGCCGGTGCGCACCTCGAGGCCGAAGGCGCGCAGGTGCGCCGCCGCGCGCTCGACAGCCGAGGCCGAAGGCGGCTCGAGGTCGGCCAGGGCGCAAGCCTGGCCGAGCCGGCGAAACTTGAGTGCGCCCGCGCGGTGGTAGGGCAGCAGGCTGATCTGGCGCAACCCGGTGAGCCCGAGCGCCAGTCGGGCGACGGCATCGAGGTTGGCGGCGTCATCGTTGATTCCGGGGATCAAGGGCACGCGCAGCCAGAGGTCTTTGTGGACCCGATCCAAGGCGCGGAGGTTCTCGAGGATGGGGCCGTTGGACACGCCGGTGTACTGCCGGTGTTTGGCCTCCTCCATCAGTTTCACGTCGAACAAGATCAGGTCCGCCCGTTGCGCGACGGCTAGCAGGGTCTCCGTACACGCGAAGCCGCAGGTGTCCACAGCCGTGCGCAGGCCGCGCGCCCGGCAGGCCTCGAGCAGGGCTTTAAGAAAATCAGGCTGCAGCAGCGGTTCGCCTCCGGAGAACGTCACGCCCCCGCCCGATTCGTCATAGAAAATCCGGTCCGGCTCGACCGCCGCCACCACGGACGCCACGGAACGATGTTCCCCTATCAGTTGGCGCGCGCCGGTCGGACAGACCGCGACGCACTCGCCGCATAGGGCGCAGTTCTCGGCTGGGGGCCGCGGCGGTTGGGCGGCGTCCCAGGCCTGCCCGAACGCGCAGGCGTTGCGGCATTGGCCGCAGGCGATGCAGCGGGTGTCGAGGACGATCAACTCGGGCTGTGGCGCTTGGCCTTCGGGGTTGTGGCACCAGGCGCAGCAGAGGGGGCAGCCCTTCAGGAACACCGTCGAGCGGATGCCGGGGCCGTCTTGCACCGAGCAGCGCTGGATATTGAAGATCCAACCGCGTTGTTCCCCCGGTTGGCCCGCCAAGAGCGCAGCGGTCGGGTCCAACTGCGTGTCGGTTGGCGCCAGCGTCGCCCGGGGGCTCATTCGGCAAACTCGAGGTAACCGAATCGTTCCGGCACATGAGACGTGGCTTGTGCCGTCGGGTGCCACGCCAGGAACGCGCGGTGGGCTGCGTCGTGCCGGTACAGGTTCACGCGCCAGCGCGTGCCTACCGCGGGCGTTTGGGCGCTCAGGGCCGCCAGCGGAATCCGCACCTCGGTCACCCAGACCTTCGCCGCCCGATCGATCCTAACGGCGGCCTCGAAGCCGCTGCTCCACGCGAAGTCCTTTTGTGGCAGGTCCAACCGCAGATCGAGTTTCTCTCCGGTGGGCGCCACCTCGAATTCGGTATACCGGCGGGGATGCTCGAGGTCTGTGCCCAGGAACACTTCCACCACGTCCTTATCCCACAACCCCAGCCGTTCGGCGTCCAGGGTGGCCGGCTCGAAGACCGTCAGTTCGGTGAACGGCGCTTCGTAACCCAAGTAGAGGTACCGATCCGACCAGAGCAGGCGCACCGTCGTGGCAAGTTCCGGTTGGGCACCGCCGTCTCGGAGGCGGTACTCGACTCGGGCCAACGCTGCTTGGGCCCAGACCGGTTCGTCCAGCCGTCCGTCAGGCGGGAAATCCTCTCGGAGGCGAGGGACGCGCAGCGTGGGGGCTGGCCAGGAGCGGACCAGCAATCGGCGCGCATTATCGAAATAGACCTTGCGCAACACGGCCGCCGGCAGCCCGATGGCGTCGATCTTCCAATCGCCCTGGATGGGCGTCATGTGCTCGAACTGCCGGTCGTGCGTCTCGAGCCAGCGCCAGTGTTTCTCGAAAAAGATCTCTGCGTCGCGATCCGAGGGTGGAGGTTCGTTGCCGCTCGAGCCGAGGACCAAGCGGTCATAAACCATGAAATCGGTCGCGAACAAAATCCGGTCCTGATGCTTCTCGAACAAGCGACGCACCTGGGCGGGGTCGTGCCGGCCAATCTCCGGCACTCGCGCGGCCAGGTCGGCCAGCATGTTGGGTCGGCGGTCCAAGGCGCGCTCGACCCAGCCGAGGTCCTCGGAGTTGTTGGCGAAGTGGACGCACACAAAGGTCGTGCCCGGGTGCCGGCCGATGACCCGGTCCAGGGCGTCGAGCAGGTCGTCAAACGGCGGGAACTTGGCCGGGTCGCCAAACCACCAGCTCGGATGGTCTTTGAGTTCTTTCCACCGTTCGTTGGTGGCGTCGTAGGGCCGCCAAAAGGCCTGGGGATCGGCCACATGAATCGAGACCGGCAAGCCCAGCTCGCCGCACCGGCGCCAGACCGGATCCAGTTTCGCATCGTCCACCTTGAGGAGTTGGCCCGCCCGATCCCGCAAGTAGAGGCCCAGCCGTTTGTATTCCTTGAGCCCGGCCGCACCGAGCCGCGCTCCTTCCTCGATCTGTTGCACTGCCCGGGTTGCCCAGTCCGGTTCGTCCCAGCCGGCATAGTCGAGGTTCATGTAGAGCAGAAACCGCCCCGGGAACAACCGGTCCGCCAGCGCCTTGTTCCGCTCGAATTCCGAGGGTTCACCCGGCTTATGGGTGACGCGCCCGCCGCTGAGGTTGACCACCACGCCCACGCCGACTGCGTCCATGATCTTGATGCAGCGCCGCAGGTAATCCTCGCGCGACCCGACGTGTTGATGCAGGTCCACCAGGCGATGCTCGGCCCGCCAGCGGTCCGCTTCTGGCAGCGTCGTCCCGGGCGCAGGCGGAGCCCGGTCGGGTTCCGCTCCCAGACCCGGCGCAGCCGACAGGCACAGCCACAGCGCCAATCTGCAGTGGAAGGAGGTCTTCATAGGCACGGCGCCCATTAAGCGGGTTTGGCGCCGGATCTGCAACAGGAAGCTGGTCGTGATCGTTAAGGGTTGCAAAATGGAAATACCACCTCCAGACTTTAATGCATGAATATCCGGCGTAAAGCGCTCGAGAGGGTGCGCGAGCTCGCCTCGCGGTTCCCGGTCGTCGCCGTCCTCGGGCCGCGCCAGTGCGGTAAGACCACGCTGGCCCGCCGTGGACTTGACTATCCCTATTTCGATCTCGAGAAGCCCTCGGATTACCGCGTTTTCGCCGACGATCCGGAGCTTGCCCTACGGAGCTTCGCGCCGCCTCTCATCCTCGATGAAGTGCAGCGACTGCCGCAGGTCTTCCCGGTGCTGCGCGGGAAGATCGACGCGGACAGACGGAAGACGGGGCAGTACTTCCTGCTCGGGTCCGTGAACCCGGCGTTGATACGGGACGTTTCGGAGTCGTTGGCGGGGCGGGTGGGTGTGATAGAACTCACGCCGTTTCTGGCGGTGGAAGTGCTGCAGATAGGCCTCGAGACGCTTTGGCATCGCGGCGGCTTCCCGGACGCTGCCCTGGCGGGAAGCGATGCGGTGTGGGACGACTGGCAGGATCAGTACGTCCGGACCTTCGTCGAGCGCGACCTGGCGCGGTTCGGGACGCGCCAATCGCCGGTGCAGCTTCGCGATCTGCTGACGATGCTGGCGGGACAGCAGGGCGGGCTGCTCAATGCTTCGAGCTTGGGCCGGGCGCTGGGGATCACGCACCACACGGTGCAGAGCACGCTCGATCTGCTGGAGGGGCATTTCCTGGTGCGCCGGCTGCGCCCTTACCACGCGAATGTTGGAAAGCGGCTGGTCAAGGCGCCCAAGTTGTATGTGCGTGATAGCGGCCTCTTGCATCACCTGCTGGGGGTCCGCGATGCCGAGGCGCTGAAACGGACGGCGGCTCGAGGCAATTCATGGGAGGGATTCGTCGTCGAGAACCTGATCGCCCTCGAGTTGTTGGCGAGGCCGTCGAGCCGGTTCTGGTTCCATCGCACCCATTCCGGGTCCGAGGTGGATCTGATTGTCGACCGTGGGAATCGGCGGATTGGTTTCGAGGTGAAGCTGGCGGCGGCAGTGGGCTCGCGGGATGCCGCCGGGCTGATCCAGGCCCGTGCCGACGGTGTCATCGACGAGGGCGTGCTGTTGTACCACGGGGAAAGAAGTGTCCCGCTGGCGGAGGGCGTTCAGGCGTTGCCGGCGGGACCAGTGTTGCGGGGTGGGTTGTGGGAGGAGACAGGTTGCGCAGCCGTGGGCGATGCCCCGCCAGCAAGCCCATGAATCCCCCATCCCATTCTGGGACACTTCCCCGCTTGGAAACCGATGCAGCAGGTAGGGCGGCCAGTCCCCTGGCCGCCGTCGGCGGGCGAGGGACTGCGCGGCCTGCCAGTGTGCCGGAGAACGGGTAGCCTCCGCAATCGGACCGCACTGAGGCCGATTTGGAGGTCCGCATTCGAAGGCAATGCAGATCGCCCACTAGGTTGACCAGCCGAAGGTCAACCCGCCCAGCGTCCGCTGCCGGCAGCGTTGCCCGAGGCGGAATCCCGTTGGGTAGGCTTCGAGCTGTGGGGGTGGCGGTTTCGCGCGTGCATCGGCTGGGCGGGGTCTGGTAGGGTGGAGCTGCAACGCATGAGTACGCTCAACACGGATGCCATCATGGCGGTGTTTCTCGATCTGGAGAACATCGCGCGCGGGGCGCAAGACGCCCGCTATCCCGCCTTCAACATTCAGAAAGTCCTCGAGCGGCTCTTGCTCAAGGGCCACATCGTGGTCAAGAAGGCCTACTGCGATTTCGACCGCTACAAAGCCTTCAAACGCGACCTGCACGAGGCCGCGTTCGAGCTCATCGAGATCCCCCACGTGCGGCAATCCGGCAAGAACTCGGCCGACATCCGCATGGTCGTCGACGCGCTGGACCTCTGTTACACCAAGGGCCACGTCGACTCGTTCGTCATCGTCAGCGGCGACTCGGACTTCTCGCCCCTGGTCAGCAAACTGCGCGAGAACGATAAGACAGTCATCGGCGTGGGGGTCAAAAACTCGACCTCGGACCTGTTCATCAACAACTGCGACGAGTTCATCTACTACGACGACTTGGTGCGGGCGGAGCAGGCCAAGACCCGGCAGCGCGCAGTCGCCAGCACCGCCGCCCCCAAGCAGGCCGCGGTCGAGCACAAGGGCCCAGAACTGACCGACGCCCTCGATCTGGTGGTCGAGACCCTCGAGGCCATCACGGGCGAACGCGGCACCGACGAGCCCATTTGGGGCTCGATGATCAAGCAGGCGATTAAACGCCGTCACCCGGGATTCAACGAGCGCGCCTATGGAATCCGCTCCTTTAACGAAGTCCTGCTCGAAGCGCAGCGGCGCAACTTGATCAAGCTCAAAGCCGACGCGAAATCTGGCGGTTACACCGTCGAAGCGGTCGAGTGACGCCCACGCTCGCCGCGCGCACCTGCGCGTGCCAAAAGACCGAGCCCAGGCAGATCCCTCCGCCTGGGCTCGCCGTTTAGTCCGCTAACCCAAACTCGAGTTTACCAGCCGCGCGCCCACGGCGGCGGTCCAAATCCCGCCCTCGGTCCAGGCCCTTGCAGTTGACCGCCACGCCCCCGCCCTTGGAACCCAGGCGCCCAGGCCCCGCCCCGACCTTGACCTTGACCAGGGCCCTGGCCGAGTGGGCCCAGATCGGCGCCGCCGCGCGGCCCTCGGGGACCGAGGGCTCGCGGACCGATCCCTTGACGCTGACCCTGGCCGCGACCCGGTTGGACCCAGCGTGGCCCCGGACGGTTCGCGTCGTTCCGCCACGCCTGCGGTCCACCCGGCCGGCCGCAGGTGGGGCAGACGCCGACCTGAGGCCCGCGCCCTTGTGGGCCAACGGCAGGCCCGCGCCCTTGCGGGCCAACCGCAGCACCACGCCCTTGCGGGCCAACGGCAGGACCGCGTCTTTGTGGGCCAACTGCGGGACCACGCCCTTGCAGACCAAGCGCGGGTCGGCGAGCCGCGGGTGGATCCGACGGTCGAACCTGAGAGTCATCCGCCTCGGCTCGTTCGCGCTGTCTGGGCCGGGCCCATTGGTCGGGTCGGCCTTCGTCGGGCCGGCCCCGTTCGGTTTCGCGCGCCTCGGGCCGTTCGGGTCGGCGTCCCTCTTCGCGCTCGGCTGCGGGAGCACCGCGGCGGAGTGGAGCGTCGCCGCGTCGGGGGGTGTCGTTGGTTTCTTGGGCTAGGTTCGTCAGCGCGGACAAACTGAGTGTCAGCGCGGGAATGATCCAGCGTGCGTTCATAGTTTTTCTTGTTGGTACGGGCCCACACTCGCAGCCTGCGCCCGCACCGCCTCGGTGGGGTCAAATCCACGCCGGTTGCGAGTGGACACCGTTGGTTTGTGGATGGGACAGCGCTCTGGTTGACGCGGCAGCACGATCGCCCGGGCCCTGGGTCTGTCCAGGGCATCGTCAGGTTGCGGCGCCCGGAGCCAGCGGGTCGCTGCCGAGGCCGTGAACCTGACGTTGGGTGATGTCGCTGCGGTCTTCATGGCGCTTCCGTAAGAGTAGACGCCACCGATGTAAACCTCCGGTGTCGATTCCGCCGAAGAATTGTTAAGGAAGAGTAAAACCCACCCGCCGCAGCGACGGGTGGAACAGGCTCTTTCTCTACGGGCGTTCCCCGCGGGCCAGACGAGCGTTGATGTCGTCCAGGAGGGCCGGCACATCCCCGATGCCATCGACCACGTAATGGGCGCCGGTCTGGCGCATCCGGCGGTTGGCGACCGTGAGTTTGGCAGTCAGAGTGGCCGAGTCGAGTTTGGCGATCTCGGCTTCGTTGAGCCCGAGTTCGTTGCCGGTCTTGGCCAGGCCCACCGTCCACATGCCCGCGTTGAGGCCCTCCTCGATGTCCGGCAGGGTGTCCCCGACCTTGACGATGGCTTCCATGGGGTAGACGCCCAGGCGCATCGCATTCTGGAGGCACATCCACGGCTCGGGCCGACCCGCCGGCACGTCCGTCGCGCACACGGTCGCGTCCGGTTCGTACCCGCGCCGCTTGGCCTCGGCGACCAGCAGCTTCATCATCTCGCCCGTGTAACCCGTCGTGGAACCGATCTTGAGACCGCGCCGGCGAAAGTCCTCGAGCGCCTCGAGGGTGCCCGGCACGAGGTCGGCGTAGTCCGCCAGACAGGCCAATTGGAGGGGGATGAAATCCTGGAACATGGCCTCGACGTCGTCCTCTGTGGGGGGGCGCCCATGTTGCGCGAGCCACCGTTGCGCGACGGCTTCGAGCTGCGAGATCTTGCGAATGTGCACCTTCTTGTGCGCACCCATCGGAACCCGAGCCTCCGCAATCGAAATGGGCACGCCCTTGCGCCGGTAAACGTCCACAAATACCACCGCCGGCGCGTAGCAGCCATAGTCCATCGTCGTGCCTGCCCAGTCCAGAATGACGGCCTGCAATGGCCCCCGATACGTGCGGTGAAATACAAAGTTCATCGTGTCGGCAATCGAGTGCGCCTGTGTCTGTGTACGCCGGAAACGCCGCGCACCGGCGCGTGTGCGCGTTGTGCGTGTGCGTGTGGGCGCACGACGCGAGGCGGATGATCTCGTGCTCCCTGACTCAATGCAAGCCTTACGGGCCTGACGGACTCGAGGTGCCGACCGACGACCGCCTTGGCAGCCTGCGTTTTATTTTGCCCCGGTCCAGCTCGGTGTGCATATCTAACGCATGGCGATGCGACGCGCTGCCGCACTCCTGTTCCTGCCCGGTTTACTCGGCCTGGCGCAGGTTCTGCCCCTGCCGCCGCGCGCGGCCAGCGCACCGGGCGGGCGAGAGTTCGCCGCCGGTCTGCGCTCGTTGTCTCTCCGGGAGCGCGAGCAAGCCATCTATGAGCAAATACTGGGCGGCAATGTGCCAGCGGGTAGCCGACGGTTGGTGCCGGTTCACGTCACGGCCCAGTCGGCAGGAACGACCCGTCGCGCCACGTTTTGGGTCAGCCCCGATTACCTGGCGGTGGGGTCCGAACCGGACTACTTCCTGGCGCCGCTTAGCCCAGCCACCGCCCAACGCATCGCCGAGCGCCTCGGGTGCATCTTGCCAACGCGCCGCATGGTGGACGCCATCTATGGCGCCGCCGAAGTGAAGCTCGCGCCCGACCCCATCCCGCCGTCCGCTGCGATGACCACCGTGCCGGTCTTTGCCGCCCACAACGACCTGGTGTGGATCCAGCGTTCGGCCCGGCTCGAGACCTACCCCTGGGGCGCCCTTGTGGCTGGGCACAAGAAAGACCTGGTCCTCTCGCCGCGCCTGGCCGATGCGCCGGGGAAGGTCGCCATCTACGGTTGGCACCGGACCAACGGCGTGCCCATTCAACCGCTCTACCTCGGACACACCTCGATTTATGTGGACTACAGCCACGGCGTTCGGTTGGTGCAGCAAGACCTCGTCCTCGACGGTGTCGCCACGACCGTGGCTCGGGTCCTCGCCGATCCTGCCTGCGCGGGTGTATTGAGCGACGAGGGCCCCATCGCTCAGCCGCGTTATCCCATGCCTGACCAGGCCCCGAGTCCATGAGCCAACCGGCGAAGCAGCACGCCGCGTATTGACGGGGGCGACGCAGGCGGATTCCAGATGCGTCACCGGCACAACTCCACGAGCGGCCCGTTGGGCGAGGTTGCGACCGTGTTCCTCAAGCTCGGCGCTATCGCCTTCGGCGGGCCGGCGGCGCACCTTGCGCTCATGGAAGATGAGGTGGTGCACCGGCGCAACTGGGTGACGCGCGCCGAGTTCCTCGACCTGGTGGGGGCTACGAATCTCATCCCCGGGCCGAACTCGACGGAACTGGCGATTTACCTCGGGCACCGGCGAGCGGGTTGGGCGGGGTTATGTGTGGCCGGGGCGAGTTTCATTCTGCCGGCGGCGTTCTTGGTGACGGTACTGGCCTGGGCTTATGTGCGCTGGGGCAGTCTACCCTCGGCGACGGGCCTGCTTTACGGGGTCAAGCCGGTCATCATTGCCGTGATTGCCCAAGCCCTGTGGCGCTTGGGCCAGACTGCCCTCAAGACCAAGGGCCTGGGCGCCGTTGGCCTGGCGGCTGCAGCGCTCAACCTGTGGGGCTGGCACGAACTCGTCGTGCTCTTCGGCGCCGGCCTCCTGGTCGCGGGCACTCGCACCGTCGAGCGGTGGCAGAACCGGTTCGGTTGCGCTGGCCTCGCATTGGGACTCGTGCCGGGAACGCCTTGGGCCGCGAGTGTGGCGGGAGCGGCCGCAGTCACGGCGACGACCACGGCGACGCCGTTCGGCCTTGGGGCGTTGTTTTGGTTCTTCCTGAAGGTCGGGGCGGTGTTATTCGGGAGCGGCTATGTCCTGTTGGCGTTCTTGCGGGCGGACCTGGTCGAGCGCTGGGCCTGGCTGACGGAGAGCCAACTGCTGGATGCCATTGCCGTTGGGCAGGTGACGCCGGGACCCCTGTTCACCACGGCCACCTTTGTCGGCTACCTGCTGGGCGGTCCCCTGGCGGCGCTGCTAGCCACGGTCGGCATCTTCCTGCCGGCGTTCATCTTCGTGGCTGTCAGTGGCCCGCTCCTGCCGCGGTTGCGCGCCTCGCGCGTGGCTAGCGCGTTTCTGGACGGGCTCAACGTCGCTTCCTTGGCGCTGATGGCCGTGGTCACGTGGCGCCTGGGGGCGACGGCGTTGGTGGATGGCCCGACCGTGGCGCTGACCTTGGTGGCGGCGGTCTTACTGTTGTGCTACCGGGTGAACTCGGCCTGGTTGGTCTTGGGGGGTGCGGCTGTGGGCTTGCTGGCCGCGGTGGTCCGCACGTGAGTGAGTGAGTGAGGGGGCAAGAAACTCGTAGGAAGAGGCTTGAGTCAGTACATCCTCACTGGTTTAAAGTTGTTGACAGGGCGGCACCGCTATGCGAAGAGGATGGCGCGCTTCAAGCTTAAGGTTGGTCGGCCGTTCTCGTACGGCCCCTGTGGGGTGTCGTCGCGGTCATGGCTGGCGGTCAACACTTCTGCGATGGGCGATGGCTTCGCCTGATCTCCCATTCGGTTCCCGCCTCCCGTCTCCCGCCTCCGCCGATCCGTTTCGGTAGCGTTACCGCATTGGACTGGGTGAGCTGGAGGGTTGGTGGGGTGCGGTGGTTGCGGGGGGGCGGCGGTCGCGGCGGCGGTCGCGGCTTGCATTTGGGTGAAGTGGCCCCCTAAAGTCACAGGTAAAACCTATGAGCAAAGTCTATTTCGGCATCAATTTGGAGTTCGTCCGGCACGCCGATAAGTCGTTCGAGTGGGGGGTGGCTAAGGCGGCGGAACTAGGGTACACGCATGTTGAACCGATGGTTCACTTGGGTCGCGAGTTGTTGAGCGAGGCGGGGTATTTCCATAGCGTGTCCATGTGGGACGATCCGTTGCGGATCAAGCGGGCCTGCGAGCAGCACAAGGTGCGGTTGTCCGGGTTGTCCGGCCACACCCCGATCACCAAGCCGGACATCGGGGTCGAGTACCTCAAGCAGGCGATCCGGTTTGCCGCCGAGTGCGGCGCGCCGGTGGTCAATAGCGACGAGGGACCCAAGCAGAAGTGGACGACGGAGGAGGAGGATTTTGTTTTGATGCGCTACACCTTGATGGAGGCGGCCAAGGTGGCGGAGCCGCGCGGGATCCTGATCGGGTTGGAATGCCATCAGCAGTATAGCAAACACCCGGAGGGCCTGGACCGGATCTACAAGTTGGTCAAGAGCCCGGCCATCGGGATCAACTTCGACACGGGCAACGCCTTTCTGTGCGGGCACGATCCGTACAAGTGGCTCAAGCGGGTGGTGAAGCGTTTGGTGCACCTGCACGCCAAGGACATCTCCGTCGAGCACGGGGAAGCGGAGCGCGGTAAGGTGACCGGCACGCCGGTGGGTTGTGCGTGTGGCGACGGGGTGATCGACTGGGGTAAGGTGATCGAGATCGTGCGCGCGGGGTGTCCGCGCGACATCGTCCTGTCGGTCGAGTGCGGCACGATCGAGCAAGCGGCGCGTTCGATTGAGCACCTGTCGAGCTTAGTGTGAGCCGGGCGAGTGGACGAGGGCTTTGGGAACTTGGGAGGCGCTTATGGCTGAAGACAAATCGGTGGTCCAAGCGATCGAGGCACCGCCGCTCAAACCGCTGATGCTGGGCGTTCGCCTTGCGCCGACTCCTCGCACACCGCCGCAGTATGCGGTGACGGTCAAGAATCTGGCCGGGCAAGAGGTGGTGTTGGCCGACCCGCGCGCCACGCGGGCGTTGGTGGCGTTGATGAACGTGCACGCGGTCAACGGTGGGGCGGCCTGTCATTGGGGTGGGCCGGCCGCGTTTGCGGAGTTGGTGGCGGCAGTTCACGGTCTGATGTTTGCGGTGGAGGGGCGGGAGTGGCATGCGGCCTTCAATTTCGTCAACGACGCCGGTCACACCGAGAATGGCATTTACGCGCTGCGGGCCAATTACGGTTTCGATGGTTTAACCTTCGAGGACTTGAAAGGCTTTCGGAGCCTGACGAGCAAGCTGACCGGCCATGGCGAGTCGCATCTGAATCCGGAAGGGGTGTTGTTGAGCAACGGGCCGCTGGGGTCGGCGTTGCCGCAGGCGCAGGGTTTGGCGTTGGCCGACCGATTGACGGGCAACGACCGGGTGACGGTGGTGATGCTATCGGATGGGGCGGCGATGGAGGGCGAGGCCAAGGAGGCCTTGGCGGCCATTCCGGGTTTGGCGGCGAAGGGCCGGCTCAATCCGTTGGTGTTGGTGGTGTCCGACAACGACACGAAGCTTTCGGGCCGAATCACCCGCGACGCCTTCAGCATGGCGGGCACGTTTCGGTCGCTGGCCGTGTTAGGGTGGTCGGTGATCGAGGTGGCGCAGGGGCACGATTTGCAGGGAGTGTATCAGGCGCTCGAGCGGGGTTTAGCCCAAGCGCGAGCTCATTCGGCGCAACCGGTCTGTCTGTGGGTCAAGACCATTAAGGGGTACGGCGTGAAGGCGACCGCCGAGAGCGCTTCGGGTGGACACGGGTTCCCGTTGGGCAGCGGCGAGAAGATCGTCGAGTTTGTCCGGGAGATTTACGGGGGCGATGTGCCGGGGGAGTTGGCGGCTTGGGCGGCCGAGTTACGGGCGGATTGGGAAGCCCGAGAGGCGGCCAAGAAATCCAAAGCGGCGCCCGTGACGGCCGTGATCAAGAAGGACAAAGTCCAGAGTGGCTTGGCCAAGGGCGCCATGCGGGCGGCCCAGGCGGGCTACCCGGTCTTCTCGGTTTCGGCGGATGTGCAAGGTTCGACGGGGATCAGCCAGTTCCAGAAGAGTCTTCCGGACCGGTTCATCGAGGTGGGGGTGGCCGAAGCGAACATGGTGAGCGTGGGGGCGGGTTTGGCCAAGCTCGGCTACATCCCTATCGTCGACACCTTCGGCCAGTTTGGCGTCACCAAGGGGAACCTGCCGCTGACGATGGCGGCGTTGTCTCAGGCGCCAGTGATCGCGATCTTCTCGCATGTCGGTTTCCAGGACGCGGCCGACGGCGCGTCGCACCAGGCGACGACCTATTTTGCGGCGGTGAGTGCCATTCCGCGCACGGTGGTGGTGGCGTGTTCCTGTGCGGAGGAGGCGGACGCGTTCATGTTCGAGGCGATTCGGCGGTTGGCGGACGCGCGCCTGCGGGGCGACGACGGCGAGTCGGTCGTGTTTTTCGTTGGGCGCGAGAACTACCCGTTGCGCTGGGTGGACCAACCGCGGTACGAGTGGGGTCGGGCCCAGGTGTTGGCCGAGGGCAGCGATGTGGTGTTGGTGGCTTGTGGCACGTTGGTGGGGGCGGCGCTCGAGGCGGGCCGTAGTCTGCGGGAGGAGGGGCTGCGTGCCAGCGTGGTGAATTTGCCGTTTGTGAACCGCGTGGATGTGGGGACGTTGGGCCCGTTGGTGCAAGCCGCTCAGGGCCGGGTGGTCACCATCGAAGATCACCAGGTCCAATGCGGCCTGGGAGCGCAGGTGGCGCACGCCTTAGCGACCGCGGGGGTGTTGCGCCGGATGAAGTCGCTGGGGATCCAGGGCGAGTTTGGGCAATCGGCCTATGTGGCGGCGCACTTGTACGAGAAGCACGGCTTGACGGCGGCGGGAATTGGCCGGGCGGCGCGCGAGTTGCTCGCCGGCGAAGTCAAGGGATAGGCACGCGTTCCGGCACGGCGCGGAAGAACCGGCTCAAGTCGCGGTCGGTGTTGGCGACGGCGGGCTGGCGGACGGTCCAGAGGTTCAGGCTGGCGATGCGGGCGGTGTTGGGCTCGCGCCAGCGCCAATGCTCGGCGTGTCCGTCCGCGAAGCTGAGCGTGCCGCCGAAGTTATGGCGGGTGGCAGGGAAGCTGATCCAGGACCAGAGCGGGTCGCCGAAGATTTGCCAGCGGTTTGGGGCGTTCAGGCCGAAAGCGCTCTGCTGGATGCTCTTCTCGTTCTCATCCACGAAGACGAGCGCCTGGGCGGGGTTAGGGGTGCGGATGGCGCCGAGCTTGTGCCAGCAGTAGTCGTAGAGGTCGGTGTAACCGGTCCGGGTGTCCGGGACGAAGTTCATGTAGACGCTCATCGAATAGCTGCGGTTGCGCGGTTGGCGGCCCTGATCGCGCACGGTCGAGCGGTCGCTCGGGCAGCGGTAGATGTCGAGACTTTGATGGTAGGGGAACAGGACGCCGGCGAGGAGGTTCGAGGGGGTGCCATCCGTCCACGCATTGCCTTTGAGCCAGGAGTCGCCCACGACTTGCCAGGCCTCGCGTGAGGTCGCGCTGCCGCTGGCGTTGAAGGCCCCATTCGCGGGTAGGGTATCCTGGTGGTCATGGGCGTACATGAGCCAGCAGAAGTTGAGTTGCTTCAGGTTGCTCAGGCAGCCGATGCCTTGGGCTTTGCTTTTGGCTCGGCCGAGAGCCGGCAACAACAGGCTAGCCAGGATGGCGATGATGGCGATCACCACCAACAATTCGATTAGGGTGAAGGCGCGGGGCCGACATTCGTTTGCAGAGGTCGACCGCGGCGAGCCGGCGTGCGGGGCGCCTGCGCTCAAAGACGGCATGGCCGAGGGCTGCTGCAAGCGTGGGGAGGCTAACGGGGCAACGCCGGGAATACAACTCCCAAATTGCGTGCCATGAAACTAGTTATTGACACGTAACCTGATCCGGCTGCGGCGGTTGGGTTGGGGCGTAGGCCGTCCACCGTCCACTGGGTCGGGGACCTCGTCAAGCGGTTGCCGTTACCGGACGGGTCCGGGTTGGGTTTCGGACGGTTCACGGTGCACGGTTCGGGGGCTTGGCTGGCCTGGCAACTGCAACCGGTGGCGTGGGCGTAGGGTGCCTTCTTCCCATCCATCCATCCGGGCACTTCCCATCTTGGTCGAGGGTGGCTAGACTCCTGCCCATGCCGATTTACGAGTTTCATTGTTCAGCTTGCGACAAAGAGAGCGAAGTGTTGGTTCGGTCGACGGAATGGCAAGGCACGCGATGCCCGCACTGCGGTTCGCCCAGGCTGGTGAAGAAACTGTCTGTGTTCGCCTCGACCGGGGGTGGCGCTGAAGAGCCGCCAGGGTGCACGGGCAATCCTAGTTCGTGCGGGATGTGCTGCGCGGGGCGGCCGCACTCGCACTAGCCTGAATTCGGCCCGGCGAGGTATGCCATGGCCAAGGCCTCAGGCGCATACCGCCTCGGCGCTGAGGTGGCTTAAGTCCTCGACCAACCAGTCGGGTCGATGGTGGACAAGTTGGTCGCGGGTGGCGCCGCCGGTGCCGACGGCCAGCACGCGGGCGCCGATGGCGCGGCCGCAGCGGATGTCGTGGGGCGTATCGCCGACGACGAGCACTTCGGGGCCGGCGAGGGAGCGGCCGAGCCACTGGCTGCCCCGGTGGCGGGCGACGCGAGCGAGTTGGTCGCGGTCTTCGTGGTCATCGCCGAAGGCGCCCAGGACAAAGTGTTCCCAGAGTTGGTAATGGCGCAGTTTGATTTCGGCGCCGAGCCGGATATTGCCGGTGAGGAGGCCGATGAGGGGTGGTTGGGGTAGGGCTTTGAGGGCGCCGATGAAAGTACGGACGCCGCGGCAGGCGCCGCCTTTACCTTGAGGCAGATAGTGTTCGAGCAAGAAGACGTAGCGCGCGAAGAAGCGATCGAAGTTGGCCTGGGTAGGTTCGAGGCGGTGGGAGGTGAAGAACTCGCGGACGAGGGAGGTGTCGGTGCGGCCGGCGAACTTCATGTGGCCGGTTCCGTTTTCGATGTGGAATTCGGTGGCGCAGGTGCGCTCGAAGGCGCGCACGCCTGCGCCGCCGGTGCGGATGAGGGTGCCGTCGATGTCGAACAGGGCTAACCGAATCATGGCGGGAGGGTAACCGCGCGGGTGGTGTAAAGGGAAGCGCGAGGCGCGGGCGAGGGTTGGGGTTGGGGAAGGGGCGGGTCGGTTGGCGGTTGGTTGGTCTGGCTGCGGGGGGGCGGCCTTCTCGAATTACGGACAGGCACTGGTTACCGATGAGACACGTCGATGAGCGCTAGCGGCAGTGCGAAAGCCAGTTCGGGCGTGTGCTGGGCAAGAACCGCCGCTGCGGGAGGCATAAACTACCGGGTAGCCGCGTTCCCGGGCGGTTCTGGGGGGAGGCTAGTGGGCGGGTGGCCGGGGTAGCGGGGCGATGGTGGGTGGAGGTAGGCAAGATACGCCGGTTGGTTGGCGGGATAGAGACGGGCGCGGAGATTGGCATATCCGTTGCTGGGAGGGGAAGTGCGGTTGGCAAGTGGCAGTGAGTGGACCACGAGAGAACTCATCTAAACCCGCCATTTGCCGGGTCCACGCCGCGTGAGAGAACAACGACAGTCACGAAAGGCACGATATGAAGCAGAAGCAACACCGGCACTCCGGATTCACGTTAGTGGAAATCATGATTGTGGTGGCCATCATTGGTTTGTTGGCGGCCATTGCGATTCCGAATTTCGTCAAGGCCCGCGCCACGGCGCAGAAGAACGCTTGCATTGCGAACCTGAAGCAGGTGGATGGCGCTAAGGAGCAGTGGGCGCTCGAGAACAAGAAGACCACGGGCGACACGACGGACACGACGGCGGTCAATGCGTATCTGAAGAACAGCCTGGCCCCCGAGTGTCCGGGCAACGGCACGTACACCTATGGGAACGTGGGTATTTCGCCTGCGTGTTCGCTAGCGAGCTCGGCCAGTCACACCCTGTAACCGGTTCGTCGCGGTTCCTGGTAGCAAGGCAGGCTTGAGGGGAGTTTCCCTCGAGCCTGTGTTGCTGCCGGGGACGCGCCTGGTGTCGCGGTTCGGCGGACGGCGGCCCGGGTTGGACCGGCTCGTGGCGTGGGGGGGCTGGCGGGCGGTGGATCCCGACCGTTGCGGGGGCAGGTTCCGGCCAAGCCTCTGGTCGAGCGGCTGTGCGCCACAGGAGGTACCATGCGTGCGGGAGAGGTATCGCGTGCGGGTTTCACGTTGATCGAGATCCTGGTGGTGGTGACGATCATTGGTCTGTTGCTGGCGATTGCGTTGCCGAACTTCATGCGGATTAGGGCCAACGCGCGGACCCAGGCTTGCATTGCGAACCTGGGCAAGCTGGAAGCGGCGAAGCAGATCTGGGGAGTGGAGAAAGGTAAAGTCAACGGGGACACGCCGCTGGGGTCGGATCTGGCGCCGGACTACTTGCGGGTGTTGCCGGAGTGCCCCGCCAGCGGCGCGTACGACTTGCATCCGATCGGGGAAGTTCCCACCTGTTCGGTGCCGGGGCACACGCTTTAGGGCCTGAGCAGCGGTCAACTTGGTACTTGGACGGGCGCGGGGGTCTTGTTAGCCTGTCGACCATGATTCCGCTCGATCGCAACCGCTTGTTCAGTGAGCTGCCGCCGGAGGAAGCGCGGTGGCTTCAGGAGGCGGTGCAAATCCGACGCTACCCGGCTGGCGCGGTGGTGTTTCGGGAGGGCGACGAGGGGGACGCGGTTTACTTCGTGTTGTCAGGGACGGTCCAGATCTCGGCCGTGCTGGGGGAGGGGACGCGGCACGTGCTGGCGCACATTGCGCCTGGGGATTTTTTCGGTGAGATGGCGGTGGTAGACAGCCAACCGCGCTCGGCGACGGCGACGGCGGAGTCGGAGGTCGAGCTGGGGGTGATTGGGCGGGATTGCCTGCTCGAACGGCTGGAGCGGTCGCCGCGGTTGGGGATTAGTCTGGTACGGGAGGTGAGCCGGCGGCTGCGCGATTTCGACCGGCAATACATTCGGGAGGCGCTGCAAGCGGAGCGGTTGACGTTGGTGGGGCGGTTTGCCCGCTCGATTGTGCACGATTTCAAGAATCCGCTCAGCATTATCGGTGTGTCTGCGGATCTGGCGGCGCTCGACAACGCCAACATCGAGCAACGGCGCCAATCCCGCGATCACATTCGCAAGCAGGTGGATCGGCTCTGCGGCATGATCAACGAGCTGCTCGAATTCACGCGCGGTTCTCAAGGGTCTGCGGTGTTGGCGAAGTTGGACTACGCGGCGTTCCTCGAGCACTTGGTGCCGGATCTGAGGGCTGAAGTGGGGTTGCGGAACGTGACGATCGAGGTGCTGACGCCGTTGCCGCAAGTGGCGGTGATGTTGGATCCGCGCCGGTTGACGCATGTCTTTTTCAACTTAGCCCACAACGCGGTGGATGCCATGGCGCCGGAGGGGGGCAAGATCATGTTGCGGTTTTCGACCACGGCCACGGAGGTGACGACCGAGTTAGAGGACACGGGTCGGGGGATCGCGCCGGAGATTGCGCCGCGGCTATTCCAGGCCTTCGTCACCTATGGCAAGGCGCAGGGCACGGGTTTGGGGCTTTCGATCTGCAAACGCATCATCGAGGATCACGGCGGTCGGATCGGCGCGCGGAGCGAGCCGGGTCGTGGGGCACTCTTCTCCTTTACGCTGCCGGCGCGGTGAGGCGATGGCGAATGTGAGGTTGGAATGGGGGGTGGGTTCGGTTAGCCTCGGCCCATGAGTACTTCTTCCACGACCGTGGCGTTGGTTCGTCACCCTGGACTCAGCACTGCGCGAGCTTGGCTTGCCGGGGCGGGTGGAGCGGGTTGGAGGTGGGCCTGGCGGGGTGTGAGTTGGCGTGCGGCCGGACGGTGGGGTGGGCGGGGGTTGCTGGGGGTGTTCTCGTTGTTGAGTATGGGCGGTGGGTTAGTCGAGGCGGCGAACGCCGAGCGGGTGCAGGGGCGGTCGCTGGTGATGTCGCGGCAGGGGATCGTGGCCAGTGAACATCCATTGGCTTCGCAAGCGGGGGCTCAGGTCTTGGCGGCGGGCGGTCATGCGGTGGACGCCGCCATCGCGGCCAACGCGATGATGGGTGTGGTGGCGCCCATGACGTGCGGCATTGGGGGCGATCTATTCGCGTTGGTGTACGAGGCGAAGTCAGGGCGGTTGTGCGGTTTGAATGCGAGCGGGTGGTCGCCGGGGGAACTGACGATCGAGTACCTGGAGGGGCGGGGTTTAACGAACATGCCGCAGCGGGGGATCCACAGTGTGACGGTGCCTGGGGCGGTCGAGGGTTGGCACCAACTGGCGAAGAGATTCGGGCGGTTGAACCTGGGCCGTTTATTGGGGCCGGCCATTCGGTGTGCCGAGGAGGGCTTTCCGGTGACGGAGTTGGTGGCGGGGTATTGGGGTGGGAGCGTGCGGTTGCTCGAGGGCGATCCAGCGGCGAGCGCCACTTTTCTGCCCGGAGGCCGCGCGCCGCGGGTGGGTGAGATCTTTCGGAATCCGGACTTGGGGTGGTCGTATCGGCAGATCGCTCGGGGTGGGCGAGCGGCGTACTACCGCGGGGCGATTGCGCGTCGGTTGCTGGCGTGTGTGCGGGCGCACGGGGGCACGTTGACGGCGGCGGATCTGGACGATTACCGGGCCGAGTGGGTTGAACCCATCGCCACGACGTATCGGGGTTGGACGGTTTACGAGATTCCACCCAACGGCCAGGGGATTGCGGCCCTGATGATGCTCAACCTGATGGAACAGTATCCGCTGGGCGAGTGGGGCGCCCAGGCGAGTCGGTCGCTGCACGTGATGATCGAGGCCAAGAAACTGGCCTACGCGGACCTTCTGCGCTACGTGGCGGATCCGTCGCGGAGCCGGGTGCCGGTGGCTGGGATGTTGGCCAAGGACTATGCCCGCGAGCGCGCTCGACTGATCGACCTGGAGCGGGCGCACGGTCAGGTCGAGCCTGGACTGCCGCCGGAGGCTGGCAGCGATACGACCTACTTGTGTGCCGTGGACGCCGAGGGCAATCTGGTCTCGCTCATCCAGAGCAATTACGCCGGGTTCGGCTCCGGCTTGGTGGCGGCGGGGACGGGTTTCGGTTTGCAGAATCGGGGAGGGCTCTTCACGCTCGAGCGTGGGCACCCGAATGTGTTGGCGGGTCGGAAGCGGCCGTTGCACACGATCATCCCCGGGATGTTGATGCGGGATCGCGTGCGCATTGCGTTTGGGATCATGGGCGGGTGGAACCAGGCGCAAGCGCACGCGCAGTTCGTGGCGAATGTGGTCGATCACGGCCTGAACCTACAGGCGGCCCTCGAGGCGCCGCGGTTTACCAAGATGACCTTCCCCGGCTGCGACGTTGAAGTCGAGTCGCGCTTCCCGGCGGATCTGCGCGAGGGGCTGCGCGCCTTGGGCCACGATCTGCGGATCGGCGCGCCGTTCGACCAGTCGATGGGGGGTGGCCAGGCAGTGGGGCGCGACGATGCGGCGGGCGTGAACTACGGGGCCTCGGACCCGCGCAAGGATGGGGCGGCGATTCCGGAGCCGATCTCCCTCCGCTGATGTCTTACTGATGCGAGCTTGGGATAGACGACAATTTGCTGGCGCGCAGTCCTCTGCGCGCCGCAAACCGCTATGGACACACGAGGCCACGGCGCGCAGAGGACTGCGCGCCCTACCGCCGACTTGTAGTCCATCCCAGTAACTCCTGAGTATGAAACGACTCTCGCGCCGGCGTTTTCTCGAAGCTGCGCCCATGGCCTTGTCTGCGGTGGCGCTTCCCCTGCGAACTTGGGCGGCGGCACCGGCCGGCGGGCGCGCTCTCGGTTTAACGGTCTCAGACCTGCCCCGCGGGGCCGCGCCTGTGCCGGTCGCGCTGCCGCATTTTCCGACGCGTCTGCAGGCGTTGATATGGCGCAACTGGCAACTGGTGCCGCTGGAGCGGTTGGCTGCGGTGGTGGGTGCCACGCCGGCCGAGTTGCGGCGGTTAGGTCGGGCGATGGGCCTAGCGGGGCCGCCGCGGCTGACGCTGGATCAACAGCGGCGTTCGGCGCTGACGGTGATCCGGCGGAACTGGCATTTGCTGCCTTACGCGCAGTTGCTCGAGTTGCTGGGGTGGACGCCGGAGCAGATGGCCTTCACGTTGCGCGAGGACGATTTTCTCTTCATCAAGCTGGGGAGTCTCAAGCCGGAGTGCGCGCCGATTCGGTATGCGCCGTTGGATGGCGAGCAGCTCGAGCGGACGGCGGCGCTACGGCGGGTGGTGCGCGAGGAGTTCCCGGCGGGGTTGGGGCGGACGCGCGAGGCGCTGTTCGAGTTTGTGGGGCGGTTGGCGGCGCCGCCACCGGCAGCCCCGGCGCGACGCCGGGTTGCGCGGCTGAGCCCTCGATTCTGCTATTCTTACTTCGCGTTGTACGGCGATCCATTGCTCGAGCCGGAGTTGGATCCGTACCCGGACGGTTACCTGGCGCGTTTGGCGGAGGCGGGCGTGGACGGGGTATGGCTGGCGGCGGTGTTGTATCAATTGGCGCCTTTTCCATGGGCGTTGGACTTGAGCGCGCGCGCCGAGGAGCGGTTGGCTAACCTGCGGCGGTTGGTGGCTCGGGCGCGGCGTCGGGGTTTGGGTCTTTGGCTGTACTTGAACGAGCCACGGGCGATGCCGCTGCGCTTTTTCGAGGGGCGGCCTGGGCTTAAGGGCGTGGTCGAGGGGGACCATGCCACGCTTTGCACGAGTCAGCCGGAGGTGCAACGCTACCTGCGCAACGCGGTGTCGACGATCCTCCGTGCGGTGCCGGATTTGGCGGGTTTCTTCACCATCACCGGTTCGGAGAATCTGACGAATTGCTGGTCTCACGGCGGCGGGGCGAGTTGTCCGCGTTGCGGTTCACGGGGTGCGGCGGAGGTGATTGGCGAATTGAACCGGACGTTCTACGAAGGCATCCAGCAGGCGAGCGGGCGGGTGGAAGGGGCTGAAGGTGGAGCGGTCCGGGTGCAGGTCCGATCGGCGGGGGACGCCCGTTCGGGTGTGGCGGAGCGGCGGGCTATGCGGGCGCAATTGATGGTGTGGGATTGGGGCTGGGCGGAGGGATGGGTGGAAGGGATTTTGGACCGGTTACCGGCCGAGGTTGGGTTGCTGAGCGTGAGCGAATGGGACCTGCCGATCGAACGGGGCGGGATCCGGACGACGATCGGTGAGTATTCGATCTCGGCGATCGGGCCCGGACCGCGCGCGCGGCGGCATTGGCAGTGGGCGCGCGCTCGGGGCTTGCGCACGCTCGCCAAAATCCAGGCGGGCAATACCTGGGAACTCTCGGCCGTGCCGTACATCCCTGCGGTCGAGAATGTGGCGCGGCACGCGGCGCGGTTGCAGGCGGCTGGTGTCGATGGGCTGATGTTGGGTTGGACCTTGGGCGGCTATCCTTCGCCGAATCTCGAGGTGGTCGCCGAGGTGGTGGGTGCGGTGGGTGAGGGGGAGCCAGGGCGCGCGCCGGGGACGGACCCGCTTGGGTCCGCGGACGCGACCGAGCAGCAAGTTGGGGTTGCCCTGCTCAACGTGGCGACGCGCCGTTTCGGCAAGGCGCTGGCCCCGGTCGTGGTCCAGGCTTGGCGCGCCTTGAGCGCTGCCTTTGGCGAGTTCCCCTATCACGGCGGTGTGGTCTACAACGCGCCGATGCAGTACGGCCCAGCGAACCTGTTGTGGGGCGAGCCGACGGGCTATCGAGCGACCATGGTGGGGTTCCCGTATGACGACTTGGACGGTTGGCGGCAGGTTTATCCAGCCGAAGTTTTCGGGGCGCAATTCGAGAAGGTGGCTGACGGATTCGAGCGGGCGGTTGCGGAACTGCAGCGCCACGCCGAGGGATGGCGAGGGCCACTCGAGGCGAGTCACCGCGCGAATCTCGAGGGGGAACTGCGGGTGGCGGAGGCGGCGGCGCTCCATTTTCGGAGCACGGCCAACCAGGTGCGATTTGTCCAGGCTCGACGGCGGCTGAGTGGGGCGACGAGTGGGGCGGAGGGGTTGGCGGCCTGTGGAGAGATCGAGTGGGTCTTGCGCGCGGAGTTGGCGGCGGCGCGTCGGTTGCACGAGTTGCAGAGTGGCGATTCCAGGCTCGGTTTTGAGGCGTCCAACCAGTATTTCTACGTGCCGCTGGATCTGGCGGAGAAGGCGATCAACTGTCGCGACTTGCTCGATCGTTGGCTACCGAGCCAGCGGGAACGGTGGCGGCCATAACGCTCCGCGCGCTGCGAGAACCCCAGGGCGCAACCAGGGCGCGCACTCCGCTGCGCGCCGCATACGGCTGCCAACGCCTCAGACCCCCGCTGCCGCGGGCGAGACGCCCGCGCTCCCTCGGCGAACGCTGCGCG
>Ga0194113_10000917_pt1 | contig 40058 bp, 28 predicted proteins | sample TA2MahC200mmetaG_FD_146193 | JGI IMG/M metagenome (GOLD analysis project Ga0194113, IMG submission 146193) | Freshwater microbial communities from Lake Tanganyika, Tanzania - TA2015017 Mahale Deep Cast 200m | ecosystem: Environmental > Aquatic > Freshwater > Lake | place: Tanzania: Lake... | reverse complement strand
AGTTTCCACGCCTGAAAAGGCGTGGCCCCATCAGTCCGGATTATCTCGGCCCGCTGCCGTACTGCGGTCAAAAGCTATTTATATGGTCAACCCGCATCGTGCAATACAATGGTCCTCGAAGGTCTCGCCAGCTCGCTCAAGGACACCCTGCGAAAGATCGTCAACGCGCCCCACATAGACGCCGCGCTCATCAAGGAGGTCGTCAAGGAGATACAGCGCGCCCTCCTCCTGGCCGACATCAACGCCGCGCTGGCGCTCAGGCTGACGAAGGAGATAGAGCGCCGGGCCCTCACGGAGAAGCCCCCGGCGGGAATGAGCTCGCGCGATCACGTCGTGCGCATCGTCTACGAGGAACTGGTGCGCATACTGGGCGAGACGCGGGAGATATCGCTCAAGAAGCACGTCATCATGATGGTCGGCCTCTACGGGCAGGGCAAGACCACCACCGCCGGGAAGCTCGCCCTCTACTTCAAAAAGCGCGGCCTGCGCGTGGGCCTCGTCGCCGGCGACGTCCACCGGCCCGCCGCCTACGACCAGCTCACCCAGCTCGGGGCGCGCATAGGCGTCCCGGTCCACGGCGAGCCGGGCGAGACGCGCGCGCCCAAGATGGTGCGCGAGGGCATGGAGAAGTTCGATGGGTACGACATCATCATCATCGACACCTCCGGCCGCCACTCCCTGGAGGACGACCTGGTCGAGGAGATGAAGCGCATCGCCAACGTCGCCCAGCCGGACGAGAAGTTTTTGGTCATCGACGCGGTGATGGGCCAGACCGCGGGGCCCCAGGCGAGGGCCTTCCACGAGGCCATAACGCTCACGGGCGTCATCATCACCAAGATGGACGGCACCGCCAAGGCGGGCGGGGCGCTCAGCGCGGTTCAGGCGACCAAGGCGCCCGTGGTGTTCATCGGCACGGGCGAGCACATCGACGAGCTGGAGAAGTTCAATCCCCCCGGGTTCATCTCGCGCCTTCTGGGCATGGGGGACATAAAGGCCCTCATGGAGCAGGCCCAGGGGGTGGTGGACGAGGCCTCCGCCGAGGAGACGGCGCGAAAGATAATGTCTGGCCGCTTCACTCTCAAGGACATGTACGAGCAGATGCGGATGGTCTCCGACATGGGGCCGCTGGGCAAGCTCATGAGCTACCTCCCCGGCGTGGGGGGCAAGATGTCCAAGGAGCAGATGGAGGCCGCCCAGGCCCGCATAAAGCAGTTCAAGGTCATCATGAACTCGATGACCAAGGAGGAGATGGAGAACCCCCGCATCATCAAGGCGGCGCGCATCCGGCGGATCGCCCGGGGCGCCGGCGTGGAGGCGGGCGACGTCCGGGCCCTGCTCAAGCAGTACGACAACTCCCGCCGCATGGTGAAGAACATCACCTCCGACCGGAAGCAGCGGCGGGCCCTGATGAAGATGCTGGGCGAGCAGGGCATGGAGTAGGGGGCGCCCGGCGATGAGCCCGCCCGCCAGGTTCGTCGGAAGGGCCTCCGAGATGGGGGCGCTCTCAGGGCTCCTGGAGAAGGCGCGATCCGGCGAGGGCTGCGTAACGGTCGTCGAGGGCGAGGCCGGAGTGGGCAAGACCCGCCTCTGCGCCGAGGCCCTGCGGCTCGCCCGGGAGGGCGGGTTCACCGTGCTGGAGGGCCGCTGCGCAGAGGGCTCCGACCCATATCTGCCCTTCATCGACGCCTTCTCGGACACCGCCACCATAGAGGGCGCGCTGCTCATCTACCGCGACGGCCGGGTGATATCCCACTGGTCCCGGGGCGCCGACTTCTCGGCTGATGCGGAGGTGGTCTCGGGGATGCTTTCGGCCATCCAGGACTTCATATCGCAGTCCTTCGTCCTTAGCCGGCGCCCCGGGCGGCTCGCTTCGGGAGGTCCGCCACGGCGGGCTGGACCTAGTCATGGAGCACGGGAGGCACGCCTACCTGGCCGTCGTGGTGGCGGGGCCCCGCCCCCTGGGGCTCCAGCGCCAGATGAGGGACGTGCTCGAATCCTTCCACGCCAGGTACGCCGTGGCCCTCGAGAAGTGGGACGGGGTGGTGGACCGCTTCTCCGGCGTGGAGGACTTCCTGCGGGAGCTGGTCTTCGCCCGCCAGGCCGGCATAGAGCGGCTGCGCTCCCTGCGCGACCGCATCTTCCCCGGCAGGCCCCAGGACGCCGAGCGGGACCGGGAGAGGATGTTCGAATCCATCTCCTGGCACATCCAGAGCATCGCCCGGGACAGCCCGCTCGTCCTCTTCATCGACGACCTCCAGTGGATGGACACCGCCTCGCTCCACCTCCTGCACTACGTCGCACGGACCACCCGCTGCTCGCCGGTGCTGGTCCTCTGCACCTGCCGGCCGGAGGACCTGGACTTCGGGGGGCCCCACAACCGGGTGCTGCAGGAGATGGGCCGGGAGAGGCTCACCTCCCTCCTGAGGCTCGGCCGGTTGCCGGTGGAGGGCGTCCGGGAGATGGCCGTCGACGCGCTGGGCCTGCCCGGCCCGCGGGTGCCCGCCGACTTCGTCTCCCGGCTGTATTCCGAGACCGAGGGCAACCCCTTCTTCGTCGAGGAGGTGCTCCGGGGCCTCCTGGACGAGGGCCTGATCCCCCCGGCCGACGACCGGGAGGCCCCGACGCTTTGGGACATCCGGATACCCTCCCGGGTGGAGGACGTCGTGCTCCGGCGGGTGGGGCGGCTCGGGGACGCCGACCGCGAGGTTTTGGGCTTTGCGGCCGCCATAGGGCCCCAGTTCGACTTCGAGCTCCTCCGGCGGGCCTCCCGGCTCGACGAGATGGAGCTCGCCTCGGCCCTCGAGCGGATGGTCAAGTCGGGCCTGGTCTCCGAGGAGCTGCGCTTCAGCCACGGCATGGTCCGGGAGGTCCTCTACAAGCGCATCCCGCCGTTCAAGCTCGTCGTGATCCACAAGCGCCTGGGGCTCGCCCTGGAGGAGCTCCACCCCAAGGACCCCTCCGAGGCCTGCTCGGCGCTCAGCATCCACTTCGCGAAGGGCAACCTCCCCTCCAAGGCCATAGAGTACTCGGTGATGGCCGCCGAGCGCGCCCGATCGACGTTCGCGCCCGACGAGGCGGCGGAGCACTACCGCCGGGCGCTCTACCTAGTCGAGAACTCGGAGCACCGCGACGGTCCGGAGGACAGAAGGCGCGAGCTTCAGCTGGTCCTGGCCCTCGCCGAGCTCATGGGCGTCACGGCCGGGCTGGAGCGGGGCGTGGGGTACGCCCGGCGCGCCGCCGGCCTGGCCGAGTGTCTCGGGGACGGGCGCGCGCTCTCGCGCGCCCACCGCCAGGCCGGCGACCTGCTCGTGGGGTTGGGGGAGTGGGAGGAGGCCGTCTCCCACTACCGGCAGGGCCTGGAGTTGGCCCAGCGCGCCGGCGACGACGCCGGCTCGGCGGCCGCCCTGCGCGCCCTGGGCACCGTGAGCTTCCGCACCGGGGACTACGCCGGGGCCATCGGGTACCACAAGCAGAGTCTTTCGATAGCGGGCCGGATTCCGGAGGCAGAGGGCGACCCCCTGAGGATGCTTGCCTACATCGAGCTTGCCAACGTCTACACCGAGAAGGGCGAGTCCGACACCGCCGTCGACTTCTACGAGCGCGCCATGGACCTGGGCATCCGGACCCGCTCCCAGAGGGAGGTCGCGACGGCCCTCAACAACCTGGGCGACGTCCACCTCAAGATGGACGAGTGCGACCTGGCCGCCGAGTACTTCGAGAAGGCCCTGGGGACCTTCAAGCAGATGGGGACGGTCTCCGACATCGTGGTCACCCTCTGCAACCTCGGCGAGTGCTTCGCCCGCTGCCGAGACATCGGGCGGGCGCGGGAGTACTCCGACGAGGCGATGCGCTACCTTCGCCGGCTAGGGGAGGTCGAGGTGCCCTTCCAGCTCCAGCAGAACTGGGGCATAATCTGCCGCCACGAGGGGGACTTCGACCGGTCGCTCGAGCACTTCGAGGCGGCCGTGGAGATGCTCCGGGACGCCAACATGCCCTACTACCTGGGCAGCGTCCATTTCGAGATGGGGCTCGCCTGCCGGGACCGGGGCGACGGCGCCCGCGCCCGGGAGCACATGACGCTGGCCGCGGACATCCTCTCGAAGGTCGGCGCCGACACGTTCGCCCGGAAGGTCAGGGAGGAGCTGGGAAAGCTCGATGGGAAGGCGCAGGGCGCGGGGCGCGAGGCGCAAGGGACGGAGGCGCAAGGCACAAGGCGCGAGGCGCAAGGAGGAGAGGGGCGAGGGGCAGGGGGCAAGGGACAAGGGAACGACGACGGGGGGCAGAGCGACGGAAAGGGGCCGTCGTCGTCCCCTGCGCCTTGCGCCCCGCGCCCTGCGCCTTCCGACAGGAGTGGTCAGGATTGAGGCGCTTCGTCGTGGTGGGCCACAACGTCAACGCCGACGGGGACTTCACCCTCAACGACCTTTGCGGGGGCGCCGGCAGGCTGGACGTGCTTCTCCGGTGCGTGACCTCGGCGTTCTTTCTCTCGCACGGCCTGCGCCGGGAGGTCGAGGTCATATTGCACTTCCCCGGCCAGGGCGGGTTCCAGGGGCTCCAGCCCGACGGGCCCAAGACCGTGCGCCTCGCCGGCCGGGAGCTGCGCTACCTCAACCCCGACGAGCGCTCCACCGGCGCCCTCGTGAGGACGGCCCTGCTCCGAAAGCTCCCGGGGCCCGGGGAGAGGCCCTCCACGCCCGGGATCTACGTCTCGCGGAAAAGCTTCGACGAGCTGGTCTCCTCGCTGCCCGGCCCGGTCCAGCTCGCCGAGGACGGGGAGGGCTGGCCCCCGGCGGGCCTCCCGGCCGACACCACGTTCTACCTCAGCGACCACCACGACTTCACTCCCGCCGAGGAGGAGTCGTTGCGGAGGGCCAACGCCCGCCGGATATGCCTGGGCCCCACGAGCCTCCACAGCCACCACTGCATCACGGTGGCGCACTGGCTGCTCGACGGCGGCCCGTCTACAGGCCGCCCCGGATGAAGATTACGAAAATGAGGGCGTAGCCTATGCCCATGAAGGCGATGGAGGACACCCAGATCCAAAAAAGGAGCCTGGCGCGGCCCTCCTTCGTGCCCAGGTAGTGGTCCAGGAAGCCCGCCGGGCGCTCCGGCGGCCGCGGCGGCGGATGCCGCTCTCCGTTTCCCCCGTCGGCTTCCGCGGCCATCAGCCTTTGATGCGCTTCAGCCTGAAAATGTTTTCCCTCTCGAGCTCCTCGAGCCTGAAGCTTATCATCGCCGCCGCCTCCTTGAGCTCGGGGATGACCTTGAACTCCAAGGCGTTCACGCGCCGCCGCGTCCGGTCGATCTCGTCGAGGAGCTTGCGGATGGTGGTCTCCACCTCCGCCGCCACGATTATGTTCTCCACGAGCTCCTCGTAGGCGCGGGCCCCCTCGTCTATCCGGGCGCTCGTGCCGATTATGCCAAAGCCCCTCTCGTGCACCGCCTTGCGTATGCCGCGGCTCTCGATGAGGGGCACGACCACGCCCATCACGTTCTTGCTCTGGAGCCGGAGCTCGGGCTTGTCGCGCAGGGCGAACGCCGCCGACTTCACCCGGATGACGCCCTCCACGGACATCGCCAGGGCTATCTTGCGCTCGGCCGTCCTGTACTGGGCCAGAAGCTGCGTGCGGATGTCCCGGGCCCGGTTGAGCACCTTGAAGAACTCCATGATGAGCGTGTCGCGCTTCATGCGCAGGAGCTTGTGGCCCTTCTCGGAGAGCTTGATTTTCTTTTTAAGCTCCAGAAGCTCGGAGCGGGTGGGTTTTACCGTGTCCTTTATCGCCATCTGTCAACCTTCCGTCACGGCTTGGCGGCCGCCGCCCTCTCCCCCTTGTGCGCCGGGTGGTACTTCTGGATGAATTTCCGGTCCAGCCGGGTGAGCACGCCCTCGGGCAGGCTGCCCAGAAGCTCCCAGGAGAGCCCAAGCGTGGTCTCGATGTCGCGGTCCTCCTCCCGGCCCTGGCGGACGAACCGGTCCTCGAAGAGGTCGGCGAAAGACAAAAACCTCTTGTCGCGGTCGGAGAGGGCCTCCTTGCCGACGATGGCCGCGAGGCCCCGCAGGTCGTTGCCCTCGGCGTAGGCGGCGTACACCTGGTCCGACACGGACTTGTGGTCCTCGCGGGTCATGTCCTTGCCGATGCCGGCGTTCATGAGCCGCGACAGGGAGGGCAGGACGTTTATCGGCGGGTAGATGCCCTTGCGGTGCAAGTCCCGCGAGATGACTATCTGCCCCTCGGTGATGTAACCCGTGAGGTCGGGTATCGGGTGGGTGATGTCGTCGCCGGGCATGGTCAGGATGGGGAACTGGGTTATCGAGCCCTTGCGGCCCTTTATCTTCCCGGCGCGCTCGTACAGGGTGGCAAGATCGGTGTACATGTACCCCGGATAGCCCTGGCGGCCCGGCACCTCCTCGCGCGCCGCCCCTATCTGCCGCAACGCCTCGCAGTAATTGGTGAGGTCGGTGAGGATGACCAGAACGTGCATGTCGTGCTCGTAGGCCAGGTACTCGGCCGCGGTCAGCGCCAGGCGCGGGGTGATGAGCCGCTCCACCGCCGGGTCGTCGGCCAGGTTGAGGAACACCACCGCCCGCTTGAGCGCCCCGGTGCGCTCGAAGTCGCGCATGAAGTACTGGGCCTCCTCGTTGGTGATGCCCATCGCCGCGAAGATGACCGCGAACTCGGCGGTCGCGGTCGGGACCTTGGCCTGGCGCGCTATCTGGAGCGCGATGTCGTTGTGGGGCAGTCCGGCGCCGGAGAATATGGGCAGCTTCTGGCCCCTGACGAGCGTGTTCATGCCGTCGATGGTCGAGATGCCGGTCTGGATGAACTCCTTGGGGCTGTCGCGCGCCCAGGGGTTGATGGCGGAGCCGGTGATGTCCAGCCGCTTGTCCGGCACCACCCTGGGCCCGCCGTCCAGCGGGTCCCCCGAGCCCGAGAGGATGCGGCCCAGCATGTCCAGCGAGACCGGGAGCTTCAGCGTCTCGCCCAGGAAGCGCACGCCGGAGGCCTTGTCCATCCCGGAGGTGCCCTCGAATATCTGCACCACCACGGCCTCCTTGGAGGTGTCCAGCACCTGCCCGCGCCTCGTCGTTCCGTCGGAGAGGGCCACTCCCACGAGCTCCCCGTAGCCCACGGGCTCGGTCTTCTCCACGAAAACGAGCGGCCCGGCGATCTTGGTCACTGTACGGTATTCCTTGGTCATCTCACTCCTCCTCCTCCCCTTTTCTCCTTCCAGTGGGGAAAATGATGAAGGCCACGAGGGCCGCCATGGAGAGGAGCAGCGCCCCCAGCGCGGCCCAGGAGGCCGGATGGGCCCCGCCGGCCGGCGGTCCCGGCGCGACGGCGCCGACCACCTGCACCTCCACCCAGGTGGTGGCGCTGAGGTTTCCGTCGCTTGCCGAAAGCGACACGCGGTGGAGGCCCGGCCCGGTGAACGCGAACGAGCCTTCCGGCCCGGAGGCCTTCTGGCCGCCCCCGAAGTCCCAGATGTACGAAAGCGAGGACGGCGGGTCGTCCGGGTCGGCGGTGAGGGCGGCCGAAAACGACACCCTCTCGCCCACCCTCGCCGGGCGGCCCTCGAAGGAGATGACCGGGACCGGGGGCAGGTCGACCACGCGGACCCGCACCCGGGCCGCGGCCACCTGGCCGTCTTCGTCTTGGACCGAGAGCGTGACCGTGAAGTCCCCCTTGCGGGTGAAGGTGTGGTTCACCAGGGGCCCGGAGGCCGTGGAGCCGTCGCCGAAGCTCCAGCAGAACGCGCTGATGTTCCCGTCCGGGTCCGACGAAGCGGAGCCGAACGTGAGCGGGGTGAGGACGTCGGCCGTGCGCCGGGGGGCCCGGATGGCCGCCACCGGCGGCAGGGAGGCCACCCGGACCACCACGGGCGCGGACCAGTCGCTTTGGATCTCCTCGTCGTCGAGGACCAGAAGGCGCGCCTGGTAGACGCCCTTTCCCGCGTAGGAATGGAACGTTCCGTTGTCGGAGAGCCAGCCGGTCTGCTCGCCGTCTCCGAAATCGAAGAGGTAACGGACGACCCGGCCGTCGTCGACCGAGAGCGCGCCCGATAGGTCTACCCACTCGCCCGGAAGGACCTGCCGGGCGGAGACCGACAGCACCGCCACCGGCGGGGAGTTGACATAGACCTGCGTGGTGGCCTCGTTGTCCGACTGGTCCCGGTCCTCGACGCCCGGCGGCATCACCACCCGGGCGGTCAGCTGGTGCCAGCCCGGGACGGCCGTCCAGGGCACCAGCGCCGTACCGGACCCCGACGGGGCCACCGAGAGGCCGGCGGAGCGGCCGACGTAGCCCGTGCCGGGGTCGTCCACCCACACGTCCACCGCCGCCCCCGCGACCGCCGCCTCGCCGGTGTTGACGACGGACACAGCGATCTGGGCCGGGCGGCCGCCCGCGGCGTTCGCCGGCCGGAGGGAGACGCCCCCCGGCCCGATGCCCAGATCGGGCATCGGCGGCGGCCGGGGCCGCACGGTCGCCGGCCGGAGGGAGACGCCCCCCGGCCCGATGCCCAGATCGGGCATCGGCGGCGGCCGGGGCCGCACGGTGACGCGCCCGGTGGCGCGGTTGTCCTGCTCGTCCCTCTCGAAGAGGAGGTCGCGCGGGTCGGCCACCGCCGCCAGGGAGTGGTTGCCGGGGCCCAGGGCCAGCGTGAAGCAGGCGGGGGCGCTGCCCGAGGGGGGGAGCCGCACGGAGGCGTTCCCCGCCGGCAGGCCGTCCACGAGGAGGGCCACCTCCACCTCCTGGGCGCCCTCGGAGGTCTCCAGGGCCACCTCGAATGAGACGTTGAAGCTCTCGTTCTCCAGGGGCCCGGCGGGGGAGACCGACAGCGCCCCGGCCCGGACGTCGAAGAAGCCGTCGCGGGTGGGGGCCTCGTTGCTGGAGGGGTAGGCGTCCAGGAGCCAGTTCTCCGGGTCCAGCTTCACCGCGTCCACCGGGTAGTTCACGTCGAATGCGAGGGTGACGTTCTCCCCGGAGCCGTTCCAGGCCCGCCCGAAGAGCCCGTACCGGCCCCCCTCGAAGTACAACCCGACGTCCATCGGCATGTCGCCCAAAAATCCCCGGCGCTCCACGACCAGCCGGAGGCGGTCGGCGCCGCCGGGCCCCCGGAGGACCAGGGCGTCGGCGATCGCGTAATCCAGCCGGCCCGAGGTGTAGAGCCACATGTGGAAGAAGAGCGAAAGGTCCACCCCGCTCGCAGCGAGCAGCGCCCCCTGCAGGTCGAAGTGGTCGGCGCGGCCCCCGGAGCGCTCCCGGTGCAGGGCCGCCAGCGCGGCAGTGAAGTTGGCCTCGCCGACGAGGAAGCGCGCCATGTGCATCACCCACGGCCCCTTGTACGACGAGAGGTCGTAGTCGTTGCTGACCAGCATGGGCTCGGGGCCCGGGGCCTGGACGAACCGGCTGATGTACTGCTGGCGGCAGAAGTCGAGGTAGCCCCGGTTGCCGTAGACGGCCATCTCGTACATCGCCTCGCTGTAGCCGGCCAGCCCCTCCTGCATGAAGTTCTCGTCGGAGCCCTCGCCCTCCACGTCTATGCCCCACCACTGGTGGGCGAGCTCGTGGGAGAGTATCCGGTAGGGCAGCGGCCCGTCGAAGTTGCGCGACGAAAGCCACATCATCGAGGGCAGGCTCTGTCCCCAGGCGCTGTAGGTGCTGGGTACCTCGGCCACCGTCAGGTTCCCGAAGCCCGGGGCGCCGAACCTGGCCGTGTAGAAGGCGGTGATGCGGGCCATCTCCGCCGCGTAGGAAGCCGCGGAGGCGGCGTGCCCGGGCGTGAGGTAGAGGTCGTACCGGTGCCCGCCGAGGTCGAACCCCGTGAGATCCAGCCTCCCGGCCAAAAACGATACCCCGTTCGAGGGCCGGTCGTTGACCCACACGGTGGTCGCCGTGCCGGAGGCGGCGTCCTCGGTCCGGCCGGCGAGCCACCCCGACGAGACCACGGTCTTGTCCTGGGGGGCCGTGACGGAGAGCCGGCTTTTTGTCCGGCTCCAGTTCTCGTCGGCGGGGAAGTACCCTCCGTAGGTCCGCACCCAGCTGCCCTCGGGGCCGACGCGGTCCCAGAAGCTCTGGCCCCCGTCGGGGGAGTTCAGCACCTCGCCGTCGTACCGGACGGTGATGTTGAGTGCCGTGCCGGCGGGCAGCTCCCGTCCCAGCGAGACGTTAATGAAGTACCAGAAGGCCCGGAAGTACTGGAGCGGGCCGCCGCCCTCCTCCGTCACGGACCTTACCGTCATCCCCGGCCGCAGGCGGAACACGATGGATGGACCGTCGCGCCCGGTCTCGAGGCCTATCCGGACCTGCGCGCTCATCCTGTTGTTCTGCTCGTCCAGGGTGACGTTGGCTTCCAGGGCCCGGAAGGTGCAGCTGAACTCGCCTGCGGCGCGGGCGGTTCGCTCCCCGCCCGCCCCGGCCCTGGGCCCGGCCGGGGCCGTCGAGGGACCGGCGGCCGCTTGCCCCAGGACGAGCATCGACACCATCAGCAGCGCTCCCCACATGTTGACGATCATCACTTCCCCGCGGCCGCAAACTCCGAGGCCATGAGCTCCAAGACCTTCTTGAGCTCCCCCTCGAAGTCCTTCTCGAAGCGCGCCTTGGCGAGGACCTCCTTGGACTTCATCGAGGCGATCTTCGAAAGCGGTATCGTGCCCTCCATCGCCCGGGTGGAGAGGTCCGAGAACCGGCGTATCGTCGACAGGAGCTGGAGCTGCCGGGACATCGGGCAGAAGCTGTCCACCTCGTGGTAGGCGTTCTGCTGCAGGAATATCTCCCGTATCATGCGCGCCACCTCCAGGAGCAGCTGCTGCTCCTCGGGGAGCGCGTCCGAGCCCACGAGCTGGACGATCTCTTGGAGCTCCGCCTCCTTCTGGAGCACCTCCATCGCCCACCCCCGGAGCCGGGTCCAGTCGGGGGACACGTTGTCGTTGTACCACTTGTCGAGTATGCCGCCGTAGAGGCTGTAGCTCGAGAGCCAGTTGATGGCCGGGAAGTGGCGCCTCTGGGCGAGCTTCGAGTCCAGGGCCCAGAACACCTTCACGATGCGCAGCGTGTTCTGCGTCACCGGCTCCGAGAAGTCCCCGCCCGGGGGGGACACGGCGCCGACGACCGTGACGGAGGCGTCGTGGCCGGCGAGCGTCTCGACGCGGCCGGCGCGCTCGTAGAACGCCGAAAGCTTGGCCGCCAGGTAGGCCGGGTAGCCCTCCTCGCCGGGCATCTCCTCAAGGCGCGAGGAGATCTCGCGCAGCGCCTCCGCCCACCGGGAGGTCGAGTCCGCCATGAGCGAGACGTTGAGGCCCATGTCGCGGTAGTACTCGGCTATCGTGACCCCCGTGTAGACGCTCGCCTCGCGGGCGGCCACGGGCATGTTGGAGGTGTTGGCGATGAGCACCGTGCGGTCCATGAGGGGCGCCCCGGTCTTGGGGTCCAGAAGGTGCGGGAACTCGGAGAGCACCTCGGTCATCTCGTTGCCGCGCTCCCCGCAGCCGACGTAGACGACTATCTCGGCGTCGCTCCACTTGGAAAGCTGGTGCTGGGTGACCGTCTTTCCGGAGCCGAACGGGCCCGGGATGGCGGCGGTGCCTCCCTTGGCGACCGGGAAGAGGGCGTCGAGGATCCTCTGGCCGGTTATGAGCGGGACGTCGGGCATCTTGCGGTTCCGGAAGGGCCGGCCCATGCGGACGGGCCACTTCTGCATTAGCTGGAGGGGCGTGCCGTTGTCCAGCGCGGCCACCGTCTCGGTGACCGTGTAGCTGCCGGCGTTGATGGTGGAGAGCGTCCCGGAAACGCGGGGCGGGACGAGTATGTGGTGCTGGATGTACTTGGTCTCCTGCACCGAGCCGATTATCTGGCCGGGGGCGACCTTGTCGCCGGGCTTCGCCTTGGGGACGAAGGCCCACTTCCTGGAGCGGTCCAGCCCGGGCGCCGAGACGCCCCGGCGGATGAAGTCGCCCATGCGGTCGCGCAGGACCGGGAGCGGCCTCTGGATGCCGTCGTAGATGGACTTCACCAGACCGGGCCCCAGCTCGACCATGAGGGGCATGGCGGTGTTCGTGACCTCCTCCCCCGGCCTTATGCCGGAGGTGTCCTCGTAGACCTGGATGATGGAGCGGTCCCCCTCCAGCCCGATGACCTCGCCCATGAGCTTCTCTTGGCCCACCGCGACGACGTCGTACATCCTGGGGCGTATCCCCTCGGCGGTCACCACCGGGCCCGACACCCGGTACACCTGTCCCTTCTCTTCCAACCTCACACCTCCATGAACCCTGCAACGAACCCCCCGGACCGGGGCCCGGGGCTCCTGCTCCATGCAAAGCCGACGCCCCCCGGGCCAAAGCCCGGGGCATCGACGACTATTTCCAAAGGTCCACCCCCACGACGTTCCGGATGCGCTCGCGCAGGTCGACCTCCTCTATCTTGCCTATCGCGATGACCACCGGCTCGACGCTCTCCACCATGGCCTTCCGGAGGGCGGGCGAGATGCGCCGGAAGTCGGCGTCCATCACCACGAGGATGCCCACCTCCCGGTCCTTCATGAGCTCTTCCATCACCCTCTCCATGCCGGCGATGTCGTCGCCCGGGACCTCCCGGACCTTCCTCACCCCGGCCAGCCTGAAGCCCGTCACGAACTCCTCCCTGCCCACGACCGCTATCTCCATGTCGAAGACCTCACAGGAAGAGCAGGCCCCGGATCTCCTCCTCGGGGAGCCCGCTCTGCTTCCCCCGGGCGATCGTGCGCAGGTTGTCCACCTCAATCCTCTTGCGCAGCAGGTAGTCGATTATCGGGAGCACCGAGAGCGGGTACAGGTGGGAGAACTGCCGGGCGCGCCCGGCGAGCCCCCGGTCCAGCGCGAGCAGCACGTCGTTGAGCGAGCCCGACTGCTGCGCCCTGCCGGCCGCCTCCCGGAGGCCCTCGAACACGCGGGCCGAGGAGAGCTCGGAGAGGAACGCCTCGAAGCCCTCGGCGCCCGCAAGCCTCCCGAGCTCCGCGGGCCCGAGCTCCTCGCCCCCGGCGATGAGCAGCTCCTGGGCCTTCTCCATCGCCACGCCCTCGAACTTGAGCTTGAAGAGCGTCTTGAGGTTCACGGTGTCTATCTCGGCGGCGATGTAGCGGCGGAAGATGCGGTTGGCCGGGACGCCCGCCGGCACCGACGCGAGGAGGGCGGCGTAGTACTGCCGGTCCATGGCGTTCTCCAGGTCGGCCAGGCCGGTTCGAGCGCCGGCGGCCGGGAGCCTCCCCACCGGGCTCTGCTCGCCCGGGGCGGCCCGCCTGAGCTGCTCGACCATCTCCTCCTGCGTGGCGCAGCCGTAGAGCGATGAGAAGAACCGAAGGTCGAAGGCGCCCGCCGGCACCAGGTCCTCGGAGACCTCCTCCCAGGTCGCCCCGAAGCTCTTGGCCCTCATCACCGTCTTGATGTTCCAGACGTCCCAGCGGTTGAGGTAGTGGCGCACCATCTCGCGCAGCTCCCCCTGGGTGAAGTCCAGGATCTCGCGGCAGGTGCGGGCCAGGTTCAGGTAGGTGGCGTTCTCCACGAGGTCCACCCCCGCAAACCTCGACGACAGCTCGTCCACCTCCCGGCGGTACTGCCCCTCCCCGATGAACCGGCCGATCTCGGCAAGGTCCATCATGAGCAGCCGCGGGTAGGTATCGCGGGTCAGAAGGAAGGTCTTGCGCGACTTGACCCTCGTGCAGGCGTAGGCGTAGTTGCCGTCCTTCTTTCCCGCACCGAAGAACCTCATCCGGCGCCCCCGCTCAGCCCGAAAACAACATCCGGGCTATCTCCTTCATGTTGCGCTCCACGAGGTCCCTGAGCATGGTGTCGTAGGTGAAGTCCATCCGCACGGAGCCGTCCCGGCTCTCGAAGAGGATCCCCCCCAGGCAGTTCACCGTACCGCCGTACTCGACGGTCGGGATGGCCCGGAGGAAAGCCTCGTTGCGCTTGGCCGAGAAGACCCTGTGGCCGGGCGCCGAGTGCCTCCGGAGTATCTCCGAAAGCATCCGCTCGTCGCGCTCTCTGGGCAGCGCCGAGAGCATCTCCCGGGCCTGCCCCACGGCCGCCTCGAGCATCTCGCGCTCCATCGCCAGCCGGGCGCGCTTGCCCTCGAGCTCGGCCGCGGCCAGCTCCTGCACCCGCAGCTGCCGGGCGCGGCGCTCGGCCTGCTGGAGCCTCACGGCGACCACCGCCCGGGCCCGCTCGCCTGCCTCGGCGGTCATCCGGGCGGCCTCCTTCCGGGCCTCCCCGACGACCGCCTCGGCGGCGGCGCGACATTCGGACAGGATCTCCTGCGCCACTTCGTCCAGTCCCATGGGCTCGCCCCTCGGAGGACGGCTACGCCATCTTCAGCCAGAGCATCGCGGCGACTACGAAGCCGAAGATGACCAGCGTCTCGGGGAGCACCAGGAACACTATGCTCCGCCCGAACATCTTCGGGTTCTCGGCCGTGGCGCCGACGGCGGCCGCGCCGATGTCTTTTTGGGCCAGGCCGGTGCCTATGCCCCCGCCGGCTATCGCAATCCCAGCTCCCACTGCTATCAATCCCGCGCTCATCGGATCCATTTCTCTCACGCTCCCGAACTCTTCTCCCTGTCGTATTTTTCCTTCCCGAACGGAATGAACTTGATGCCGCCGCCCTTGAAGAACTTCATGAAGTACTCCACCAGGTTGAGCCGGAGCGCCTGTATCCCGGACGAGAGGCTCCCCAGCATGAACACCAGCATGTGCGCGAGCACCAAAAGGACGCACCCGAAGACCGCGAACCCGATGTTGCCCCCGGTGACCATCGGGATGATGAGGATGTTGAAGGCGAAGGCCATCGCGCCCTTGGCGACGCCGATCGCCCCAAGCCGCGTGTAGGAGAGAATGTTTGAGAACACGCCCATGACCTCGGTGAGGGCTATCGCGCCCTCGCCGGCGACCACCAGCGCCACCCCGACGATCAAAAAGACTATCGAGGCGTAGGGCACGAGTATGCCTATCCCCGGGTCCAGCGACGGGGCGAAGGGCCACAGGGCGTTGTCCCAGAGCCAGGCGCCCAGGGAGGTCGACTCGCCGAACTTTAGTATGAGGAAGCCGAACCCGAGCACCGTGAGGAGCCAGCCCGCCTTGGCCGCGGCGTGCCTGCGGTTGTGCCGCCACTCGTTCACGATGCCCAGGATGTTGCCCAGCGAAAGGTGCACCACCGCCGCCAGGATGGAGAACATGAGAAGGTTCCCGAGGCCCGAGGCCTCCAGCTTGTGCACGCTGGCCTTTATCGGTATCTCGAAGCCCAGGATGCCCGACCAGCTTATCGCCTCGGCCCCGTGGGCCCCGTGGGGCGAATGGAACGGGATGCCGAAGGCGTCCCCGAAGACGAACGCCCCGAAGATGGCCGCCACGATGCCGGCCAGTAGTATGTACCAGCCCAGCTCCCGGAAGCCCTCGAAGCGCCGGAGCCTGGTCATGAAGAGCGCGCCGGCGGTGGCGAGAAGCAGGCCGTACGCGAGGTCCCCGATCATGAGCCCGAAGAAGAACGGGAAGACCAGCGCCATCGTCACGGTCGGGTCTATCTCCCTGTACCCGGGCGTGGAGAACATCTCGGTGAGCATCTCGAAGGGCTTCACCGGGCGCGGGTTGGAGAGGGCCACGGGGACCTTCTCGTAGGGATCGGGGTGCTCCGCCCCGCCGCCGTGCTCGCCGCCCGCGGCGACGCCGGCGTGGGGCGATTGCCCCTTCGCCGCCTCCGCATCGGCAACCCACTCCCGCTCCTCGATGCGCTCCAGGTAGACCGAGGCGCCGGCGGTCCTGAGGAGGCTGTTCTCGGTCCGGTCCAGCTCGTCGGAGGGTATCCAGCCCTCGACCAGAAACGAGCTGCGGGTGGCGGCGAACCTCAGGGGGGCCTCCGCCTTCTCCACCTCGAGCCCGAGCTCCAGTTGGCAGTCGAGGATGTCGCGCATGTACCTGGCCCGGGCGGCCCGCAGCTCCTCGGAGAGCGCCCCGAGCTTCCCTTGGGTCTCGGCGACGAGGGCCTGGTTGCGCGAGAGGACCTCGGAGGGGGCCCCCTCGGAGAGGGGCGGCTTGGCTTCCGCGAAGGAGTGCTGCGCCAGGAGCTTCTCGACCGCCGCCCGGTGCCGCCGGTCGACGAACAGGGCGAAGAACGAGCCGTCCGGCGCGGTGAAGAGCTCGTGGCGGGGGGTGATGCGGGCGACCTCGGCCGCGATGGGCGTGCGGACCGTCCCGGCGAACGCGGCGACGCTCTCCAGGGGGGCGTAGCTCTCGAACCGCAGGGGAAGGGCGGTGAAGGGCCTCACGGCCTCGATGGTCCGCCGGGCCTCCGAGAGGCGGGCTTCGAGCTCCTGCCTCTCCGCCTCCCTGACTGACACCGTTCTCCCCAGCTCCTCCAGGAGGGCGTCTATCCCCTTGCGGGGCTCCGGCTTCCCCCCGGAGGGACCGGGGGATCCGCCCTCCTCGATGCCCAGCACCTTCGTCGCGGCGCGCAGCCTGAGCAGCTTCTCGGAGAGCTCCGCCGCGCCGGGAAGGGGCGCACCCAGGCGGAACTCGGCGTACTGCTCGGTGTAGTCCGTGATGTGGAGAGTTCCGGTCCCGTGAAGGGCCTCCACGGCCTTCTCCAGGTACGCGGCCGGGCCGGCGATGAGCACCCGGCTCATCATCCTGGGTCTAAGCATTCAGCTGCCTCTCGAACTCGGTGACTATGTATCCCGTGGCCTGGGCCAGCCGGGCGCGGCTTTGCTCCCGCCGGCGCGCGATGTCCCGCTCGCTGGCGGCGGTCATCCGCTTTCTCTCCTCCTGGACCCGGCGCGCCTCCGCGGCGATCAGCTCGCCGGCCGCCTTCTCGCCGGCAGCCGCGGCGTCCTCGAGGGCCTTTTGCGAATCCTGCCGCGCCTTTTGGAGTATCCCCTCCTTGTTCCTCCGGGCCTCCTCCTCAAGCTCGCGCTTTTGCCTTTCCGCTTCACGAATCCTGTTGAGGACCTCCTCGCGCGGCAAATCCTACCCTCCATCGGCCAGGCCATGGCGGATGTGTTCGGAGCACGATATCATTTTACAATAAATACCTTTCGGGCCGTGGCGACGGCAGGGTGCACGGTGCCGGGTGCCGGGTGCCGGGTGCGGGGAGACGGTAGGGCCTGTTCCCTCACCCAGCACCCGGCACCCTGAGCTCGTCCCGCGCCCTGCCGTCACTTCCTGCGCGCCAGGAACGCCACCGCCGCCAGCCAGGCGAGGAAGACGGCGCCCACGCCCACGGAGCGGCCCAGGAGCTCGAGCTCTATCCTCCGGCCCTCCCAGCCGATGTAGAGCACCAGCGAGGCGGCCATGAGCGTCACGGCCAGGATCAGGCCGGCGCGGCGGACGGAGGCCTTGACCCCGTCGAAGAGCGTCGGGTCGACCCGGATGGTGACCTCGCCGCCCTCGAGCTTCCTGAACAGCCGCTCCAGCCTCGCGGGGAGCTCCCGGGCGAGCCGGCGGTAGCCGCGCGCGGTCTCTATGGCCTGGAGCGGGTCGGGCCCGGGCCGGTAGCGCTCCTCCAGCAGCATCGCCAGGTTCTGCTCGGCGAGGGCCACGATGTCGAAGGCCGGGTCCAGGCCCCGGCAGACGCCCTCGACCTGGGCGAGCGCCCGCTCCAGCAGGACGAACGAGGAGGGCAGCATGACCCGGTGCTTCATCGCTATCGTCACGATGCGCTGGTTCATGCCCCGGGAGACGGGGAGCCTCTGGCGCTTGAGGAGGTTGTAGTCCAGAAAGTCCCGAAGGTCCCACTCGAGGCCGCGCAGGTCCACCGTGCGCTCGGACTCCCCGCTGAGCTCCATGAGCAGCCGTGCCGAGCGGCCGACCTGTCCGCGTATGAGCGAGATGTAGAACAGGGCCACCCTGTCCCGGGCGGCCTCGTCCAGGTAGCCTATGGCGCCGAAGTCGAGGAAGCATATCCGTCCGTCGGCGAGCACGAAGAGGTTCCCCTGGTGCGGGTCGGCATGGAAGAACCCGTCGAGGAATATCATCCGGATGTAGGCCCGCCCGAGCGTTTGCGCCAGGGCGGCCGGGTCCAGCCCTAGCTTATCGATGCGGTCCCTCTTGTCGATGGTGAACCCGTCGATGAACCCCATCGTCAGCACGCGCCGCGTGGAGAGGGCCCAGTGCACCTCCGGGAAGGTCACCTCCTTCATCTCCCCGAGGTTTCCGGAGAAGCGCCGGATGTTGCGCGCCTCGATGGTGTAGTCCATCTCGCGCTGCATCATGCGGCCGAACTCGGCGATGACGCCCCGCACGTCGAACTGCTCGATCCCGCTGAAGGACCGCTCGAGCACCGCCGCGAGGTCGGTGAGGATCTCCATGTCGGCGCGCACGGTCTCGGCGATTCCGGACCGCTGGACCTTGACGGCGACCGTCTCCACCTTCCCCTTCAGGACCGCCTTGTGGACCTGGCCGATGGAGGCCGCCGCCACCGGTTTCTCGTCGAACCTCTCGAAGACCTCGCCAAGCTTCCTGCCCAGCTCCCCCTCGACCGTCTCGCGCACGGTCGCAAACGGCATCGGGGGCACGTTGTCCCGGAGGTTGCCGAGCTCCTCGGCGAGCTCCTCCGGCACCAGATCGGGCCGGGTGGAGAGCATCTGCCCGAGCTTGATGAACGTCGGCCCCAGCCCCTCGAGGAAGAGCCGGAAGCGGATGGGCAGGCGCATCTCGGAAAGCTCCTTTCGGGATTCGGAATCGAAGGGGAGGTCCCGGAGGAGCGTGGCAGAGTCCCAGACGCGCCCGAACCCGAAGCGCGACAGCGCCGCCAGTATCTCCGCCACCCTCTTGTAATGGACGTACTTGTCGCTGAGCATCCGGCGCAGCGGCCCCCTGAGGTCCGGCTCCCCCGCCTCGTCGGCCAGCTGTCCGCCGCCCAACATGCCACTGCAATCGGCGTTCGGGGCATTATATATTTCTCACGGCCCTGGGAACGGGGCAGCAAGGCAGGAAGGCAGAAAGGGGGCAACAAGGCAGCAAGGCAGCAAGGCAGGAAGGCAGAAAGGGGGCAGCAAGGCAGCAAGGCAGCAAGGCAGGAAGGGACGAACGACCCCCTTTCTGCCTTCCTGCCTTCATTCCGCTGCGCTATCCGTCGCCCCTTCCCTCACGCCAGCCCCGCCGCAAGTGCGCTCCCGTAGGCCACGAACGAGGCGGTCATCTGCACCGTCAGGTTGTCCAGCCCGTGGGAGGAGAAGGCCTCGACGAGCGTGGCGGCGGCGGCCGAAAGGAGCGATATGGGCAAAGCCGGCGGCCAGGGCACCGCCGCTATCTGCAGCGCGATGAGCGCCCCGGCCCAGGACACCAGGAACACGCCCAGGCTCCCCTCGAGCGAGCGGGTGCACTCCACGCCCCACAGGGCCCGGACCCTGTAGCGGTGCCGGCCCCACCGGACGCCCACGGGCTCCCCGGCGGCGTCCCCCCAGCCGCTGACCAGGTAGCCGACCACCGCAAAGCGCGGCACGAGGAGGTTGTCCAGGACTCCCGCCACGGCCGTTGCGATGAATGGCACAACGACGTAGAACCTGCGGTGGGGGGCGTCCTGTTCCCGGGCCAGCCCCTCGAGCAGGATGTTGCCGTCCTTCAGGAACAGCGCCACGATCATCGCCCCGATGCCCAGCCCGCCGAAGACGAGCACGGCCACCGTGCCGCCGATGACGAAGATGCCGGCCGCGTAGCTGAAGCAGAGCACGTGGAAGAGCTTGCGCGTGTAGTTGGTCCTGACGCCCCGCCTGAGCTTCAGCCAGCCCGCAAGCAGCGCCCCGAGGCCGAGGACCGCCACGGAGGGCGGGCCGAAGAGCACCCAGTTTTGGGGGTCCAGAAGGCCCGAGAGGGCCCCGGTGAAGTCCATGGGCGGGCTCAATATCGGTTCCCGCTAACTTAATACTGCCCCCGTCCCATCGGAGGCCGATGCAGACCCAGTGCCCGCGGTGCGGCGCGATGCTCGAGGACCCCGGGCGGGATTTTCCCTGCCCGCGGTGCGGCGCGCCCGTGCGGTCGGCCGGCGGGGCCTTCGTCGCCGACGGGGAGGCGCTGGGCCCCCTCGCCTCGGTCCGGCTCTCCGGGGAGCCCGGGTGGAAGGCGCTCCTCCGGGCGCTCCAGAACCTGGCCCGCATCGGGGCGCTCGTGCTCTTCGCCGTGATGCTCCTCTTCTGCTTCGTGGCCCTCGGGGACGGGGTCCCCAAGGTCTTTTCCGGCGCCCCCGGGAGCGGCTACGGGGCGGTGCTCTATCTTCTCTTGCCGGCGCCGGTGGGCTTTGTCGTCCTCACCGGCCCGGAGTTCCTCGCCTGGTATGTTTTCCTGGTCGCCGCCCTGGTCGCCTCCCTGATATACCTCCTGTTCAGCGAGCGCCGGAAGCTCCGCCCACTGCTTTCGGAGGCGGCCTCCAACTTCCGCGCCCCGGACCGCAGGAGCGGGCTGGGGCTGGTCCAGCTGCCCCAGGTCTTCTTCGCCGTGTTCTTCTTCGACATCGTGTACGCCCTGGCGGTGTGGCTCACCGGGACCAGCGCGAGGTCACCCGACTTCGGGAGCCTGCCCGACTGGTACCTCTACTTCACGCTCGCCCACGCCTCCGTCTACGAGGAGATAGCGGCGCGCACGCTGCTTTGCGGGTTGCCGCTCCTTTTGGCCTACATCATGGCGTACGGAAGGCGATTCCATGCGCCCCCGGAGCCCGTTTTGGCCCGCGCCCCGGCCGCCCCGCCCCCGCCCGGACCACCCCTTCCCCAGGCGCCCGGCCCGGTCCCCGCCCCCGCCCCGCCGCCCCGGGTCGACCACCTCGTCGACGGCCCGCCGGACGAGCCGGCCCGGCGCGTCGTCCCGCGGGCCGACGACGCCGGCGCCCCGGTGGCCTCGGCCCCGGCGCTGGTATTGCCGGCGGAGGCCCCGCCCCCGGTCGAGCCGGCCGCCCCCCCGCCGCCCTCACGGCCCGCTCCGATGCCCAGCGCCACGGCCCCGTTGATGGTCCCGACGGCCGGCCCGGAACCGGTGTTCCCCGGCCCGCCGCGGCCCGGCGCGGCACTCCCCCGGCCGGCCTGGCCGGGGGCCCCCCCGCCAGGACGCCCTCCCTCCCTTGCCGATATGCTCCGGAGCCGCACCACCAACGGCCTCTGGGGCTATCTCCTCGGCGGCGGCTTCACCATCGGCCCCCTGGAGGCCTTCTTCATCACCGGCTCGGCGCTGATGTTCGGCTGGGCCCACGTCAGCGGCTGGGACATCTGGAAGATGCTCCCGACCTTCATCGCGGGGCTGGGCTTCGGCTACCTCTTCCTCAAGGTGGGCATCCACGCCTCGATACTCCTGCACTTCGCTTTCGATTACCTTTCATTTGGATTGGCCCTCCTGCCCGCCTACGATCTTTTGTTCCTCCTGCTCACCATCCTGTTTTGCGCGGTCGGAGGGTTCTACTTCGGGCACTACGCGCTGCAGATAGCCAAATGGATAGGGGCAAGGGGCAAGGGTCACGGGGCAAGGGAAGGGCAGCGGGCAGCGGGCAGCGGGCAGCGGTAGGGAAGGGCAGCGGGCAGCGGGCAGCGGGCAGCGGTAGGGAAGGGCAGCGGGCAGCAGGCAGCGGGCAGCGGTGGACGACGGGGCCCGTCTCGTCACCGCTTACCGCTGCCCGCTGCCTGCTGCCCGCTGCCCCCCCGCTCCCCGCTGCCCAGTGTCAGTCCTGGTCCTCTTCCTCCTCTTCCTCCTCGGGCTCCTCGCCGCCGCGCCGCGGCGGTTCGGGCTCCTCCCCCCTGTCCTCCGGCCGGGAGCCGTGCTGCTTCTCGTACCAGGTGATTATCTCCCACTCGTCGGTCGGGGGCGGGGCCTCCTTGTCGGAGTACTCCACCTTCAGGCCCCAGCGCCGGGAAAAGTCGCGGATGATGTCGTCGACCCTGGGGCCGACCATGCGCGTCACGGTCAGGGTCCCGCCGCGCGTGGTCGCCTTGAACGCCCCGGCCATCTCCGTGCCGTCGAGCACGACGAAGCAGGCGCCGATGTTGAATCTTTCGCGGATCTCCTGGGCGAGGTACTGCGTCAGGGTGTCCGTGGGGCTGAGCACCAGGCGGCCCCGAAACTCCATCGACATCACCTTCGGCAGGTCCTCCTTGATGATCCAGTACAGGGCGTCCGAGCCCTCGACCAGGTAGCCCTTGACCAGCCAGCCCTCCTGCTCCCACTGCTTGAGGTGGCCCCTAAGCTCGGACATCTTGAACTCGTGCTTGACGTACGCCGAGAGCCCCTCGGCCGTGACGAGCCCCAAATTCTCGATGATCCTGCGCAGCACCTTGCGCCGGGCGTCCGCCACGGGCGTTTCCGAGCTCTTGGTCACCAGGTAGCGGTTCTTCGAGTCGCGTATCACGAACAGGCCGGCGTAGAGCCTCTTCAGGGCCTCGGCGAACGCCTCCTTCGTGAGGCTGGAGCGCTGGGCGAGGTCAGAACGGGAGATGGGGCTGTACGGGGGTATGTCCGAAAGCAGGGCCTTCATGTCCGGCTCCAGGGCGCGGTCCTTGGCCCTCTTGTAGAGCAGGATGTCGGAGGGCACGCAGTACATGAGGTGCTCGGGAATGCCCAGCCCGGCGATCAGCACCCCGGCCCGGGCCAGGTTCCAGGTCGACGTGAAGAGGTTCACTCGGAGCGAGGCCTCGAAATCGGAGCGCAGGCCGCCCATCGCCGCCGCCGCCTCGAGCGTGTGCTTGAAGCGGGTGGCCGGAAGGATGTGCTGCCGGAAGAGCATGTAGGCCAGCGCCCGGCTCCGGGGGAAGACCTCCGGGACGAAGTCGCCCTTGAGCAGGTTGCCCTGGACGACCCGGTAACCCGCGGCGAGGAAGAGCTCCAGCACGGGCCCCTCGAGCCCGGACACGGGCTTGCCCCCGACCTGGCGGATGCGTATTATGTCGGTGCCCATGGAGCGGTAGTACTCCATGACGTGGTCCAGCTCCGAGAGGAGCTCCGGCAGGAGCGAGTTGTCGTCCAATATGAGCTCGCGCACGTCCACGCAGCCGCTCATCTGCCACTTCTCGACCATCCCGACGAGGCGGCCGTTCTTCACCACCGGGAAGAACCAGCCCTCCCCGAACCGGTTGGCCACCTCGGCCCAGAGCCTGCGGACGTACGGGTCGTAGAGGGACAGTATGCGCATCCGGTCCCGCACGTCGCCCTCGTGGCGCACGGCCTCCAGGGGCCCGAGCTCGTCTTTCAGGATGTAGAGGTCCAGGGGGGTCGTGCCGACCGAGACGATGCGCTCTATCTCCCCGCGCTCCTCGAGCTCGTTGAGCTTCTCGACCACGTAGTCGTAGTCGAAGCCGGTGGCGCTCTTTATGCCGCCGACGTGCAGCGGGCCAAAGGCGCGGAGCACCCGCCGCAGGAGCCTCTCCTCGGCGTTCTCGACATCGGGCCTCACGTCGAAGAAGAAGTAGCGGTTGCGGGAGCTCCACTCGCGCTTTTCGAAGAACCCGCGAACGAGGTAGAGGTTGCGGTCCAGCTTGTCCAGGGCCTCCTTGAGCTCGTCGCGCCCGGCGGTCCTCTTCCCCATCCCGTCGACGATGTCGGAGAGCGTGGCGCCCGGGTGCCCCTTGATGAACGAGAGCACCGCCTCGTCGAGGGGGTTGAGCTTCTCCCGGCGGTAGGCGGCGATGTAGAGGGCCGCCTCCGGCGCCCGGATGTAGCCGACGCGGCCGTGGGAGAAGCGGCCGTTGAGGACGGAGCCGTCCTTGCGCAGCGCCCACCACTTCTCGATGTCGAAGCGCTCCATCCGGTTGAAGATGTCGTAGGCCATGCCGGCCTCGTGCAGCCGGGAGAAGTAGTCGTCGATGCTCCCGAACCCGAAGAACTGCTTGCGCAGGATGTAGTGGGCCACCTGCGCCTCGTCGAAGTTGCGCACCCCGCGGTGGCGCGCCTCGAGGCGCATCTTGTCGCGGCTGAGCATGTACTGCACTCCCGGGGCGCCCTCCAGGAACGCCCCCGAGGACACCGTCCCCTCGTCCTCGAGCCCGACCAGCACCTCGGAGAGAGCCTCCTCCTTGAGCGCCAGATCGAAGGCGAGCTCGGTCAGGGTGCGCGGGCCCCTAAACTCCAGCATCTGGACCAGGCGCTTGCGCGTGGCGTTGCGCAACTCCGCCGCCGGTACGGCCGAGACGTCGCGCGGCCGCCACACCGGGTTCCCGTCGGCGTCGTCGGGGAGCCTCTCGACCCGGTAGGCCCTCTCCAGCCGCCGGAGCGCCGACTGCGCCGCGGCGTCCCGGGGGACCTTCCCGGTCCGCGCCAGCACCGAGAGCAGCGCCCTCTCCTCCTTGCCCGTGGGCCGGCGGTCGGCGTAGAGCGCGTAGTAGTCGGGCAGCTCCTCGGGAGTTATCCAGAGCGTGCCGTTCCGCCACACCGACACCGCGGCGCCCTCCCGGATGAGCTCGGCCGCCCAGCGGCGGGTGGTGTCGTAGTCGACGTTCGAGAGACGGAAGACGTTCTTCCCCCTCTGCTGCAGGAAGTCCAGCGGGCCCACGCGCCGCAGGATGTAGGGTATGTCCGGCTTCTCGTCGATGCGAATCTCCTTGCCGCGGAAGTAGGCCTCTATCTCCTCCCGGCCGAAGCGCGGCCGGGCCGCGCCGCTCTCCGCGAAGGCCTTGGAAAGCACCTTGCGGTGGAGCTCGCGCAGGAGGGCGCTGCGGTCCTCCATGAGCACTATGTCCGAAATGCCCATGAGCACTATGTTGTGGGCAAAAGGCGAGGGCACGTCCCCCGGGCCGGTGGTGGAGAGCTTGAGCCGCCCTCGCCGGATGCCCTCCACGACCCCCAGGGCGGCCTCGAGGTCCATCGCCTCCTGGAGTATCTCGTTGTGCGTCTCCGCTATTACCGGGAACTCGTCGTCCTTGAGGAGCTCCAGCATCCGCGAGGCGTGGTAGAGCTGGCGGGAGATGGGGATCTCCCGGCCCTTGTAGTTGCGCAGTATCAGGAAGCTCCGCATCGCGCAGTGGCGGAAGCGCTGCTTGAAGAGCTCGGTCTGCCGCACGGAGGAGCGGACGTAGCCTTCCAGGTTCCTGGGGGTGACTAGCCTGTCCAGGCCCTTCATCGAAACCTCCCGGGGCAGCGTCAGCATGAAGTTGTCGTCCGACAGCGACACGCTCACGTTGACCCCGTGGAGCCTGCCGAGCGCGAAGGCGTAGGCCCTGGAGAGGGCGTCGTTGGTGCGCCGCCCGAAGCAGAAGTGGAATATCATGTTGAAGTTGCCCTTGCCGTCGCGGTAGCCCTCCACCACCAGCCGGCGGTCGGTCGGCGGGTCGGGCAGGATCCCGAGCTCCTCCCTAAAGTAGCTCATCACCGAGCGGGCCGAGCCGGCGTCGCAGCGGAACTCCCCCTGGAGCCAGGCGGCGACCGCGCCCTCTTTTTCGGACTTGAGGCGGCGGGCCATCTCGGCGCGGAATTTCCCTATCTCCACCGAAAGGTCGAACGTGCGCGGCAGCATCTCGCCGCTCCAGGAGGGCACCGTCGGCCGGCGCCCCCGGGCGTCCTTGACGAAGACCTTCATCCCCCGGGTGCGGTCGAACTCGTAGGTCTTGCCCCCGAGAAGGAATATGTCCCCGCCGCGCAGCCGCTCGATGAACTTCTCCGAAAGCGACCCCAGCGGGACGCCCCTCTCGGAGAAGACCCTGTACGAGGACTCCTCGGGAATCGTGCCGCCGTTCAGGAAGTAGATTATGCGGCTCCCCTTGCGTATGCCGAAGGTCCGGTCCTCGTCGCGGTAGGAGATCTTGGCGTACGCCTCGCCCTCCAGGGAGTGCCGGCCGGCCAGGTAGCTCAGCACGGAGTAGAACCTCTCCGGCGGAAGGTCGCGAAAGCAGGCCGACCGGCGCACCAGGGAGAAGGCCTCCTCGGCCCCCCAGCGCCTCTCAAGAGACATCCCGACGAGGGTCTGGGCCAAAACGTCGAGGCTGTTTCTGGGTATCGAGATGCGGTCGACGTTGCCGGCGTAGGCGTTGCGCACCAGGACCAGGCACTCCACCAGGTCGTCGTTCTCGAAGACGATGAGCCGCCCCTTGGGGGTCTCGTAGACGCCGTGGCCGGCACGGCCGATGCGCTGGATGCCCTTGGCGATGGACTTGGGCGAGCCTATCTGGCACACGAGGTCTATGTGCCCGATGTCTATGCCGAGCTCGAGGGAGGTCGAGCACACCACGGCCTTGAGCATGCCGCTGCGCAGCGCCGACTCCACCTCAAGGCGCGTCTCCTTGCTCAGGCTCCCGTGGTGGGCGGCTATGCTCTCGACGCCCCTCTCCTTGAGCTTGTGGACGACGGTCTCCGTGCCCGAGCGGGTGTTGGTGAAGATGAGCGTGGTGCGGTGCGTCGCGATGAGCTCCTTGAGCTTGTCGTACATCTTCCAGTTGGTCACCTCGTAGGGCAGGGCCGTGAGGTCCTCCACCGGCGACAGTATGCCCAAATCGAGGTCCTTCTGCGAGCCCGCCACGGCTATCGAGACCGGCCTGAGCGAGCCCCTGTCGTCGTAGCCCACGAGGAACCGGGCGATCTCCTTGATGGGCGCCTGGGTCGCCGAAAGGCCCACCCGCGTGAACTCGCCCTTCACGTGCGACTGGAGCCGCTCCAGCGTCAGAGACAGCAGCACCCCGCGCTTGGAGCTGCACACCTCGTGGATCTCGTCCACGATCACGTAGCGGACGTGCTGGAACTTCTCCCGGAACTTGGGCGAGGTGAGCACGATCGAGAGGGACTCGGGCGTCGTGATGAAGAGGTGCGGGGGGGTCTTGGCCTGCTTCTGGCGCTCGTAGGCGGAGGTGTCCCCGGAGCGCACCCCCACCCGGATCTGGGGCCCCCTCTGGCCGCGCGAGGCCGCAAGCTCGCGCAGCTCCCGGAGGGGCCGGTCCAGGTTCTTCTCGATGTCGTTGGCGAGGGCCTTGAGCGGCGAGATGTAGACCGCGTAGATCTGGTCCTTGAGCTCGCCCCTCTCCTGCAGCCCCCAGAGCTCGTTGATTATCGAGAGGAAGGCGGTGAGGGTCTTGCCGCTGCCCGTGGGCGAGGAGATGAGGGCGTTCTCCTGGGTGTGGATGAGCGGTATGGCCAGGGCCTGCGGCTCGGTGAGCTCCTTGAAGCGGGAGTTGAACCAGTCCCGCACGAGCGGGTGCATGAGGGATAGCACCTGCTCCTTGGTGCGCGGCTTGTCGACGAACCTTATGCCCACTGTTCTTCTCCTCCTGTCTTTCCCCGGGAGATAATCGCGGGACATTGGGCAAGAGGGTAATAAGCTTTATTGGTTCGAAGGTTGAGACAACCAAGGCGCGAGGCGCAAGGCGCGGGGCGCGAGGGAAGAAGGCGCAGGGCGCAGGGCGCGGGGCGCAAGGGACGAAGGCGCAAGGGATGAGGCGCGGGGCGCAACCGCAGACGAGCGAACCGCAGGCGAGCGAAGCTCGCCTAGGCAAAGACGCCCGGAGGGCGTCTGGGGCTCGTCTAGGCGAGGACGACCGCAGAAGAGCGAGCAGAGCGAGCTCTTCTAGGCGAAGAAGACCGAAGGTCTTCTGGGCCGAAGGTCGTCCGGGGGGACGAAGGCGCTGGGCGCAGGGGGCATGGAGCAAGGAAGGAAAGTCCCTCTTTTCCTTGCTCCCTGAACCTTGCGCCCTGCGCCTTAAGCCTTGCGCCCTGCGCCCTGCGCCTTGCGCCTTTTATACATGTCAACTAGTTTTATTAACTCCAAGCCCCATATGAACGCGACCATCCGTCCAGGGGAAAGGAGGATTCGTATATGGGCACCAGGGGAAACGCTCCACCGGCGGCGCTGGCCGTGCTGCTTGCGGCACTCCTGGCAATGTCGCCGGTTTTGGGAATCCCGGCGGGCGGCGACGGGGCCCGGGACCCCCCCGAGCCGGACGGCGGCTGGTTCTTCCTGCCCCCCACCGAGAAGGTGGGGCCGGCCTCGACCTACGGACACACAAGCGCGGTGTGCAACGGCACCACCATACTGCTGAGCGCGGCGCGGGGGGAGCACGAGGCCTTCCAGGCCGTAGAATGGACCTCGTCCGACCATGCCGGCAACCTCTCGCTCTCCGCCTTCACCGGCGAATCGGGCGGCATCCCCGAAAGCCGCTTCGAGTTCTACAAGGTCTGTTATCCTTCGGCGGTGCAGACCGAATGGCCGGACCCGCTCGTCCCCATCTCCCCCGGCCAGCCGCTCGAGTTCTCCAACGCGGCCAACAATGTCTTCCTCGTCGACATATTCGTCCCGGAGGCAACCCCGCCCGGCACCTATCACGCCAACTTCTCCATGTCAGGAAGCACCTGGCCCGTCGAGCTCACCGTCTGGGACATCGCCCTCCCGGAGCGCAACACCCTCCAGACCTGGTTCGACGACTCCGCCTCGTCCTGGGCCGCCTTCTACAATTACACGCCCTGGTCATCCGAGCACCAGCTGCTCATGAAGAACGTCCACGACCAGTACCGGAAGTTCCGCATCTCCCCGGGCAACATCGCCCTGGGCCAGGTGGGGCGCTACAACATGACCGTCAGCAACGGCGTGGTCTCGGTCGATTTTTCCGGGACGGACCCGTGGCTCGAGTACTGCCTCGACGAGCTCGGCTTCACGAGCTTCCGCTTCCCCCTCACGGGCTACTCCCCCCGGCGCGCCGACCGGGACTCCGCAAGCGGCCACCCCGATTCCATCTACTTCTGGGGCGCCCCCCCCTACGACATGAACCACCTCTATGTCAATCACATCGGCCAGTACATCAAGCTGGTGGCCGACCACTACCGGCAGAAGGGGTGGCTCGACAGGGCCTATGTCTATGTCACCGACGAGCCGATCGCCTTCAACGACGACGTCACCTCCTACTGGCAGCACCCGGACTACCACGTCGTCCGGCAGTTCTACGAGCTGGTCAAGGCCAACGCCCCCGACCTCAGGTTCGTGAACACGGTCCAGCCGGTCCCGGAGCTTTTCAACTGCACCGATGTCTGGGCGGTGCCCGGCGGCTACTACCACGAGCTCGATGCCCTCGGCCGGCAGGCCAAGGGCCAGTCGGTCTGGTGGTACAACGTCGACGCCGGAATAGCGAGCGACGGCGTGGAGGGCCGGGCGCTCTGCTGGGACACCTTCTCCCGGGGGGTCGAGGGCGTCCTCTATTGGGGCACCAACTACTGGGACTACTACACCGTCGGAAACGACCCGTGGAACGGCTCCCTCCAGGACGGCGACGGCTACCTCTTCTACCCGGGGAACAAGGTCGGGCTGGTGGACGACGTGTGCCCCTCGCTCCGGCTCTTCCTGGCCCGCGACGGCATCGAGGACTTCGAGCTCCTGAACCTGTACGGCGACATCTACGGCTACGAGGCCGCCCGCGCCGTGGCCGAATCCGTCGCCGTCGGCAGCGCCTTCGCCGGGGCCCGGTACCGGCCGGTGGAGGACAGCACCATCTACCAGGTCCGGGAATGGCTCGCCGGAGAGATAGCCCGCCGGACGCCGGACCTCGCCTGGACGGACAGCTTCCTGGACGCCTCCAACATATCGGCGGCGACCGACCTTGGACCGGACCGGGCCTGGGAGGGCTCCTGGGCGCTCGAGCCGGCCTACCTGCCCCTGATGGTGGACAGCCTCGATTCCCTGGGCGGCTGGCGCCCCAACAACCAGCCCCACATCTTCTCCAGCGTGGCAATCGACACCGCAATGAAGACGGAGGGCACCGGGAGCCTGAGAATCGAGTTCTGGCGCGACGACGACCCCGGGGAGCTCGGGGGATACGCCCACATGCGCAACGGGCGGGTGGTCACAAGCAGCATCTCGGTGCCAGACTGGAGCGGCTTCGACCTTCTGGAGATGGACGTGCGCTCCTCGGACCTTCCCCCCGGGAGCCTGTACATGCTCGTGGGCGGCGAGAGCGGCCCGGTGGTGTCGTCCAGCCTCCACCGGTACGCCCGCTACACCGGCGGCCCCGGGGAGGGCTGGACCCACTTCGTCATGGACATCTCCGGCAAGGACCGCTCGTCGATACAGTTCATCGAGCCCATAGTCTACAACTACCAGCTGGAGGTCCCGTTCAAGCACTACACCCTGTGGCTGGACAACATCACCGTCCGCAGGGCGGGCTGCAAGGCGTCGGGCATGCTGCTCTCCAGGCCCGTCGACCTGGGGCCGGTCGGAAGCTTCGGCGGTCTCGAGCACATCGCCCAGTGGGACACCCCCTCCGGCGCCGCGCTCTCGTTCGAGACGCGCACGAGCGCCGACTCCGTCAACTGGAGCGCCTGGGCGCAGGCCGCTCCGCTCGGCCGGTTCCGGTCGGGCATCGCGAGCCCCGCGGCGCGCTTCATCCAGTACCGGGCCCTCTTCGGCTCCGCCGGCGGGTCCTCCCCGGTGCTCAGCGAGGTCCGGATAGTCTACGGGCCGCTGACCACGACCGACCTCTTCGTGGAGAGCCTGTCCTTCGACCCGCCGGTGCCCAACGCCAACGAGACGTTCGACATAAAGGTCGCGGTCGGCAACCGGGGAGAGCTGGACGTGCAAAACGCGCGTATCGAGCTCCGTTGGCAAGAGGGCGGGACCGCCGCGCCCATTGTCAACCTCTCCATCGACCTGCCGGCCGGCTCGAGCTTCCCGTTCACGGCGAACTCGTCCGCGGAGGCCCGGCCGGTGCCGTGGCCGTGCCTTGCCAGGGTCCTTCTTCCGGCCGGGGAGATAACCGATCCCGACCCGGACAACAACGATGCAGTCGGTTGGGTCCTTGTAAACGATTATCCGTCGGCCTCCATCGACGCCCCCGCCACGGCCCTAGTCGGGGACGAGGTCGCCTTCAACGCCTCCGGCACCACCGACTGGCAGGGCATCGACCGTTACCTTTGGAGCTTCCCGGACACCGACCTCCATGGCCCCGTCGTGGCCCGAAGCTTCCCCGGTGCCGGGACATTCCCGTACACGTTGACCGTCACCGACACATACGGCGCCTCCTCCAGCCTGAGCGCCTCCATCTCCGTGTTCAACCGCACGCCGCTGCCGTCTTTCGTCGTGGCGCCCCCAAACGGCACCGTACTCACGACCTTCACGTTCATCTCGACGGCCCTGGACCCCGACGGCGCCGTGGTGAACACCACCTGGCTCTTCGGGGACGGGTTTGCCGGCTTCGGCCGGGTGGTGAACCACAGCTTCGCCGACGACCTCGAGTACACCGTGGACTGCACCATCGACTACTTCGAGAACGGCACCCTGCGCCGGGCCACCGCCTCCCGCGCCCTCAGGATAGAGAACCTTCCGCCCGTCGCCCGCTTCACCGCCACGAACGACACCGCCGGGAAGCGCAAGCTTCTGGGCTTCGACGCCTCGGCGAGCTTCGACCACGACGACGGCCTGGGCGAATCAAGCTTCTCCTGGCTCTTCGGCGACGGGCACTGCGCCACGGGCAGGATGGCCTCCCACTCCTTCGCCCGCACCGGGACGTTCAACGTGACCCTGCGCGTCACCGACGACGACGGCGCCTCCTCCACGCAGGTTCTGCCCGTGACCATCATCAACCAGCTGCCCGTCGCCGATTTCGCGGCGCCGCTCAACGTGACCTGCAACCGCACCTTCACCCTGGACGCCTCGAAAAGCCGCGACCCGGACGGCTCCATCGTCGCCTACCGCTGGGAGTTCGACGACGGCCTCTCCGCCTCCGGGAGCGTGGTTTCCCGGAAGTTCCCCGTGCCGGGAATCCGCACCGTGGCCCTCGTGGTCACGGACGACGACGGCGCCACGGGCCGGCTGGAGAGGACGGTCCGGGCCGACCCCGAGATCGCGCCGCGGCCCCGCCCGCCCGACGCGGTGAACACGGCCTCCCTCCACCCCGCGCTCCTGGCCGGGGCAGTACTGGTGCTACTGCTCGTCGCCCTCTTCCTGGTCTCGAGGTCCAGGCCGCGCCGAAGGGAGGTCTCCCGCTGGTCACTGGCGCGCCACCCCCGGGGTCCCGGGGCCCCAGCGCTGGCCCTCGGCCCGCCGGCCGTCGCCGCTCCGACCACCGTCGCGTCGGCGGCCGGGGCCGGGAAGGCCATTCCGGAGGGCGCCCCGCCCTCCATCGCGACCCTGACGGCGCCCGGCACCCAGCACCCCGTTCCCTCCCGCCAGCCGCCCCGCGTCGTCCGCACCATACCTCCGCCCCCCCCTCGCCTCGTGCGGGCCATCCCGGCCCCTCCGGAGACCGCGGTCATCGACCTGGAGGCGGCCAATGTCCCCAAGGTCATCGAGATCAACCCGCTCGAGACGCCGCCCGTCCGGGCGCCCCCCGTCCCGGAGGAGCCCTGGCGGCCCGGCGCCGGAGCGCCCGTCAGGGGCACCGTCGGGGCCAGGCCGTCCGGGAAGGAGCCGGCAAGGCCCGTCGAGCCGCCGGCCGATGAGGTCGACCCGACGCTGCCGTCCAATCCCTGGGCCGGGAAGGGCAAGTAGCCCTCAGTCGAAATCGTCCTTGCTTATCGCAACCAGAATAAGCCCGATGAAGCCCAGCACCATCGACAGGAACGACCAGCCCGCCGATACGATGCTGAGCACCGCCGAGGCCATCACGATAGTGCGCTGCTTGCGGAAGACGCCCAGGATGCCGCCCAGCATCGCCCCCAGGCCGAAGAGGAGCATGAGCGTGCCGCAAAGCGGGGTGAGGCTGAACGCCCCCAGGCCGTAGAGCTCCGGGACGCGGCCCGGGGCGTTGAGGACGAGGAAACCGGTCACCATGGACAGTATCCCGCCCAACAGGATGAGCAGGCCCCCGGCGAACGAGACCGGGGTCTTGGGGGCCTCGTCCTCGTGGACGCCCCAGGGGAGCACCTCCGGCTCGCGGGCGGGCCCCCGGGCGGGCGGGGCGCCGAAGACCGGCTGCCTGAACACGGCCGGGTCGGCCGCCGGCCCCCGCGACCCGGGCTCCTTCTCCAGGAGGTCCAGCGGCGCGCCGCAGGCCCCGCAGCGCTCCGCGCCGAGTATGACCTCCTCCCCGCACTTCGGGCACTTCATGGGACCGACGGGGCTGATGCGGCAGGGACCGTAAATACTTTCTTCCCGCCCGGGCCGCCCGGGCGCTGGTCGAAATCGCCACGGGAGAGGGCGGCCGGTATCAGTCCCACCAGGCCCAGTATGGACGAGAGGAGGAGGGTGCCCACCGAAAGCATCGAGAACACCGCCCCGACCACGACCAGCTCCCACTTGCGCCTCATTATCCCCAGCACCCCGCCCATCGAGGCCATTATGCCGAAGAAGAGGTAGATGGCCCCGCAGGTCGCCAAGGAGGCCACCATGCCGATGCCCGGGGCGCCGAGGAAGTCCGATGCCACGGAGGCGACCATCAGGTAGAGGGCGCCGTGCCCCAGGGCGATGAGCCCGCCGATAAGGATGAGGATTCCCGCAAGAAGGGACAGGGCGCTCTTGGGCCTTCGGTCCTCGTGGACGGACCAGGGCAGCCCATCCGGGCGCGAGGGGCCCCGGGGCAGCGGGGCGCTGAAGACGGGCCGGCTGTAGATGGTCTGGTCCGGCACGGAATCCGGGAGCCCGGACCGGCCCTCGAGCCGGGAGAGACGCGACCCGCACCGGCCGCACCTCTCCTCACCCAGTATCACCTCGCTTTCGCAGACGGGGCATTTCATGGTGGCCGGGAAAGGGATGTCCCCGGGGCAAGATAATGGTTGTCCCAAGGCGCATGGCGCAAGGCGCAACCGCAGGCGAGCCAAGCTCGCCTAGGCAAGGAGGACCGAAGGTCCTCCGGGGGCGCAGGGCTTGGGGCGCGAGGGTCAAGGCGCAAGGAGCACCCTGCACCCTGTTTTCCTTCACTTCGCCTTGTCGCCCGGCATGAACGCGCCGGCGCAGGCGTCGGAGCAGAACTGGTGGTCCTTCCCGCCGACGTTCTTCTTGACCGAGCCGCCGGGCTTCATGATCTTTCCGCACTTGTCGCAGGTCACGTCCATCCTGTCGCCCATCTTCTTGAAGCCGTCCTTCAGTCCCATTTTGGTACCCCAGGCGGGTGGACGGGAATCGGTCTTAATAAGGGTTGCTGGAACGGCCGGCCCGGGGGGCGCGGAACACGGCGCCGATCCGATGCGGATCCTTCCGAAATCATTATTAGAGCCGTCCCTTATCCTGCGGGGCAGGAGGCTGAGACATGTCGCTTGATTGGATGCCGAAGGATGACAACCTGAAGGACCACGATCTCTGGGGGGAGGAGCATTTCAGCAAGGACGCGCCGGGCGTCATCTACGAGAAGCGGCATATACTGGACCCGGCCGGAAAGCCGGTGGAGGGCCTCCACTCGGCCTGGATCATCCTCAACAACCCCCAGCAGTACAACTCCTACACGACCGAGATGGTCAAGGGCGTCATCGCCGGCATGAACCGCGCCTCGATGGACCGCCGGGTGGTGGCCGTGGTCTTCACCGCCATGGGCGACAAGGCGTTCTGCACCGGCGGGAACACGAAGGAGTACGCCGAGTACTACTCGAAGCGCCCCCAGGAGTACGGCATGTACATGGACCTGTTCAACGGCATGGTCGACGGCATCCTCAACTGCAAGAAGCCGGTCATCTGCCGCGTCAACGGCATGCGCGTCGCCGGCGGCCAGGAGATCGGCATGGCCTGCGACATAACCGTCTCTTCGGACCTGGCCGTGTTCGGCCAGGCGGGCCCGCGCCACGGCTCGGCGCCCGACGGCGGGAGCTCCGATTTCCTGCCGTGGTACCTGGGCATCGAGGACGCGATGTGGAGCTGCGTGTCCTGCGAGATGTGGAGCGCCTACAAGATGAAGCTCAAGGGCCTGGTGAGCAAGGTCGTGCCGGTAATCCGCGAGGGCGACCACTGGCTCCGGAACCCGCAGGTCATCGTCGACAAGTACGTGGAGGACGGCGATGTCGTGTACGGCGAGTTCAAGACCGGAGAGGAGCTCAAGAGGGCCCGGGAGGCCGTCAAGGTCGCCAAGACCGATTTCGCGCTCCTGGACAAGTCCGTTCACGACATCCTTTGGACGTTCACCAACCTGTTCCCCGGCTGCCTCATCAAGTCCGTGGACGGGATACGCCTCAAGAAGAAGTTCTTCTGGGACCAGGCCAAGATAATCAACCGCCACTGGCTGGCCGCCAACATGAACGGCGAGGCCTTCTTCGGCTTCAACGCCTTCAACAACAAGAAGCTCACCGGCCAGGACACTATCGACTTCATCAAGTACCGCAGGATGCTCGCCGACGGGGCGCGGCAGAACGAGGTGCTGGAGGACATAATACTGCCCCAGCCGAAGAAGTAGAACGGGAAACGGGGGCAGCAAGGCAGGAAGGCAGAAAGGGAGAAAGGGAGGCAGGAAGGCAGCAAGGCAGCAAGGCAGGAAGGGGGGGCAGGAAGGCAGGAATGGGCCGTACGGACACTCGCCCCTTGCTGCCTTGCTGCCTTGCTGCCTTGCTGCCTTTCACCAATCGCATAGCGTGGGGGGCGTCCGCCATGAAGGGCATAGTCTGGAGGCCGACGAAAAAGGCAGCCGAGAGCACCCGGATCTGGGCGTTCATGAGGAAGCACCGCATCAAGACCTACGAGCGCCTCGTCGAGCGGGCTGCCAGGGAGCCGGAGTGGTTCTGGCCCGCCGTGATCGATGACCTGCAAATCGAGTTCTACAAGAGATACCGGAAGCTCAAGGACTCCTCCAAGGGCATCCCCTGGACGGACTGGTTCGTCGGCGGCAAGCTCAACATCGTCCACAACTGCCTGGACCGCCATGCCGCCTCCGACAGAAGGCACAAGGCCGCCCTCATCTGGGAAGGGGAGAACGGCGAGACTCGCACGATGACCTTCCGGCAGCTCTCGCGCGACGTGAACCGTCTCGCCAACGCGATGAAGGAGGCGGGCGTCGGGAGGGGCGACACCGTCGGCATATACATGCCCATGGGCCCCGAGATAGTCGTGCAGATGTACGCCAGCCTCAAGATCGGCGCCATCGTGATACCGATATTCTCCGGGTATGCGGCACCGGCGGTCGCCCTGCGCCTCAACCACGCCGGCGCCAAGCTCCTCTTCACTGCCGACGGCTCGTTCCGGCGGGGCAAGATGTTCTCCATCAAGGCCGAGGCAGACAGGGCCGCCGTCGAGGTCCCGTCGCTGCGGAGGGTGGTCGTCTTCCGGCGCAACGGCATGGAGACGCCCATGAAGGAGGGTCGCGATGTCTGGTACCACGATTTTTTCGCCGGCAGGTCCCCCGAGTGCCCCACCGAGCGGATGGACTCGATGGACCCGGCGCTGATCATCTACACGTCCGGGACGACCGGGATGCCCAAGGGCACGGTGCACACCCACGCCGGCGCGCTGGTCCAGGTGGCCAAGGAGGTGGCCTACTTCTTCGATATTAAGGAGGGCGACCTCTTCTTCTGGCTCACCGACATCGGCTGGATGATGGGCCCCTGGATGATAATGGGCAACCACAACCTCGCCGGGACGGTGTTCCTCTTCGAGGGGGCGCCCGACTACCCCGGCCCGGACCGGCTCTGGGACATGGTGGAGCGCCACGGCATCACCATCTTCGGGATCTCGCCCACCGCGATACGGATGCTCATGCGCTCCGGGGAGGACTGGGTCCGCAGGCACGACCTTTCCAGCCTGCGCATCCTCGGCTCCACGGGCGAGCCCTGGGACGAGGCCTCCTGGATGTGGTTCTTCAGGAACGTGGGCGGCGGCCGCTGCCCGATAATCAACATATCCGGCGGGACGGACATCATCGGCTGCTTCATCGCCCCGCTCCCGATAAACTCGCTCAAGCCGGCGACCCTTCGCGGGCCGGGCATAGGCATGGACGTCGATGTCGTGGACGACGATGGCAAGCCGGTGCGCGGCAAGATGGGCTACCTCGTCGCCCGGAGCCACTCGCCGTCCATGACGCGGGGGCTCTGGAAGGCCCCCGAGAAATACATCGAGACCTACTGGTCCCGCTGGCCGAACGTCTGGGACCACGGCGACTGGGTCATAATCGACGATGACGGCTTCTGGTTCATCCTCGGCCGGGCCGACGACGTCATCAAGGTGGCGGGGCGCAGGATAGGGCCGTCCGAGATAGAGGGCGCCCTGATGAAGCACGGCGCGGTGGCCGAGGCGGCGGCGATAGGCGTCCCGCACGAGATAAAGGGCGAGGGGATAATGTGCTTCGTCGTGCTCAGGCCGGGCAGGGAGCCCTCGGAAGCCCTCAAGGAGGAATTGAGGGACGCGGTCGGCAAGGAGCTGGGAAAGGTCGACCGGCCCGAGGACATCAAGTTCGTCTCCATGCTCCCCAAGACCCGCACCGCCAAGATAGTCCGGCGCGTAATAAGGGCGAAATTCCTCGGCAAGGACCTCGGGGACATCTCTTCCATCGAGAACCCGGCGGCCATCGAGGAGATACCGAGGCAGGGATAGGGAAAGACGGGCAATCGGGCAATCGGGGCGATTGGTGAGACGGGCAATAACGGCAATACGGGACGGACGGGCACTCTAGGCAACCTGTGAAACGGACAATGCGGGAACCGACGGACGCATCACCCCGTATTGCCCACATTGCCCGTATTGCCCCGTCGTCCCATATTGCCCGGTACTGCCCGTCAATTCCCCAACTGCCCGGATTTTCTCAGCATCGCCCTGACCTCCCCGACGAGATACATCGAGCCCGAAATCCATACGAGGTCCTTCTTGCCGGCGAGCTTCAGGACCGCGCGAAGCGCATTGGAAGGGCCCGAGACGAAGCTCAGGCCCTTCTTCCCCGCCATGGCCGTCACCTTCTTCCTGGCCTTCTCGACGGTCAGGGCGCGCCCCGTCGTGGGCTGGGTGTAGGTCAGCGTGTCGGCGACCTCCAACATGGGTTTGAGCACATTGGCGAGGTCCTTGTCGCCCAGTATCCCGAAGAGTAAATGAACTCGTTCGAACCCGCCCTCCTTCCGGTACCAGGCCACGGCGCGCGACGCCCTCTCGGCCGCCGCCGGGTTGTGGGCGCTGTCCAGGAGGATCTTCGGCCGGTCGCCGACCCTCTCCAACCGGCAGGGCACCACGGCCCTCGCTATGCCCCTGCGGATGTTCTCCGGCGAGATGTTCAGGCCCGCCTCGCCCAGTATCTCCGCCGCCAGCACGGCCACCGCGGCGTTCTCCTGCTGGAAATCGCCCATCATCGGCGTGGTGAGGCGCATGTACGACTCCCGGTCGGTGTAGAGGCTGAAAGTCTGGCCCTCGGGCGTCACGGCGTTGCTCCGGCGCCTGATCTCGCGTTGCATCATGTAGAACGGGGCCTTCTTCCTGTTGGCGGTCGCCCTGATGAGGCCCACGGCTCTCCGGTCCCAGGCGCCGGTTATCACCGGTCGGCCGGGCTTGATGATGCCCGCCTTCTCGTAGGCGATCTTCTCGATGGTCCTGCCCAGTATGTCCGTGTGCTCTAGCGACACGTTCGTGATGACCGAGACGAGCGGGTCGACGACGTTGGTGGCGTCCAGCCTCCCGCCCAGGCCGGCCTCGAGGACCGCGACATCCACGTCGGCCCTGCGGAAGTATCCGAACGCCACGGCGGTGGTCGCCTCGAAATAGGTGCACTGCTGGCGCCGCTTGGCCATCGCCTCGACGATCGGGCGGACCTTCGCAAGCGACTCCCCGAGGTCCTTGTCGGAGATGTCGACGCCGTTCACCGAGACGCGCTCGTTGAACTTCTCAAGATGGGGCGAGACGTACAGGCCGGTCCGGTAGCCGGCCTCCTCCAGGATGCAGGAGAGCATCCTCGACACGGAGCCCTTGCCGTTGGAGCCGGTGACGTGCACGCAGGGGAATGCCTTGTGCGGGTCCCCCAGCGAGGCGAGCAGTCTCCGGACCCGCCCCAGCCCGAAGTGCATCCCGAACCGGCCGAGGCTCTCCAGGTATTCCTGGACGTCAGGCTTTGGCATGGCGAGGGCATTTCCTCCCGTATAGTAATGCTTTTCGATGCTCCCGGGGGCAGTGCTCCGGCGTCTCGCGCCTCGGGTAGGCGCGCAAATGATTTAACGGGCATCGCTGTTGGATATTTCGTGCTCGAGCAGCTCATCCAGCTGGTAATCCTGTTCACGGTCATAATCGACCCGCTGTCCAGCTTCGCCGTTTTCACCGCGAGCACCGCCTCCATGACACCGGCCGAGAAGAAGAGGACGGCGCTCTACGCCGTGCTGGCCGCGGCCGCGATGTCCTACGCGGTCCTCCTCATCGGCGCGCCCCTCCTCGGCCTGTTCAGCGTGGGCATCTCCGATTTCAAGATAGCCGGCGGGATAATACTCGCCATCTTCGGCGTGCAGATGACGCTCGGGCAGTCCATGAGCCAGAACGGGATAAAGCAGGGGAGCTCCGTCCCGGCGGTGGCGGCCATAATAGCCACCCCGCTCCTCACGGGCCCGGCGGCCATCACCGCGATCATCGCGGCCGTGAACGACCAGGGCCTGCTCGTCACCGGCATCGCGGTCACGATCGTGATGGGCATCACGGCCCTGATGTTCGCTCTCCCCACGAGCGTCGTGAACCGGATAGGCAAGACGCCGATACAGTTCATGTCGGTCATAATGGGCATGATAACGCTGGCCTGGGGAATAAGGTTCATAAGGGACGGGCTCGGTTTCTGAACGCCTGCGGGCGCTTTCACGGTCGGCGCGGTAGTCGAGGGCGGGCGGTTGATGGACGAATATCTTGCATCGACGGAATACATCGACGCGGACAATCCGATGGTGCGGGCGAAGGCGGGGGAGCTCATCGCGCATGTCGGCGGGAAGAGGGGGCAGGCCATCGCCCTGTTCGGATATGTCCGGGACCGGTTCCCGTACAAGATAAAAATTCAACCTCGTGCCGGTCGATTTTGACGGCGTGCACCACGGGATGCTGCACCATCTCGACCGGAGCGGACGCGTGCACATCGAGTACATCGCCGACTACGGGACGAGGGCGGATTTCCCCATCGACGAGGTCATAGAGGCTTTCCGGCGGGTGTATCCGCATATGGACCTCCTGACGGCCCGGCTGGAAGGGGCATAAATTAATTAAACCCCTCCTCATTCCCTGTTCACCCAGAGGGTCCGTGGGCTAGCTTGGTTATACTTGGTGGTTCGGGACCATCAGACCCCGGTTCAAATCCGGGCGGACCCA
>Ga0194113_10000916_pt1 | contig 40068 bp, 32 predicted proteins | sample TA2MahC200mmetaG_FD_146193 | JGI IMG/M metagenome (GOLD analysis project Ga0194113, IMG submission 146193) | Freshwater microbial communities from Lake Tanganyika, Tanzania - TA2015017 Mahale Deep Cast 200m | ecosystem: Environmental > Aquatic > Freshwater > Lake | place: Tanzania: Lake... | reverse complement strand
CGGTGCACGCCCCCGCAGTCAAAAATGAGGCGTGCGCGCAGCGCGTGGCGCGGGCGCTCGCGGCGCTTGACGGGGTTGACCTGTCGACGCTCAGGGTTGACGGGCGGACCGGCACGATCACGGTCCGCTATGAATCCATGAAGCTGGGCCGGAAGAACATCGAGCACGCGATCGCCCATGCGGGTTTTGATGCCAACGGCATCCCCGCCTCCGATGCGGCGAAGGCGGCGCTGCCCGAGGCGTGCCGCTGAGGCGCGGCATGACCGCAGACATCCAGGCGTTTCTCGACGCGATCGGCTATGAGCGGGGTCTCAGCGTCAACACGCAGGCCGCCTACCGGCGTGACCTGGAGGCGCTCGCCGCCTGGCTCAGCCGGATCGGCGTCACGACGGCGGCTGCGGTGACGCGGGATGCGATCACCGCCTTTCTGCAGGATCAGCGGCAGGAGGGCCGCGCCGCCGCGACGGTGGCCCGGCGGCTGGTCGCCATCAAGGTGTTTTTCCGGTTTCTGGCGGACGAGGGCCGCGTCCCCGCCGATGTGACCGGGACGATGGCCGCGCCGAGGTCCGGCAGGCGCCTGCCCGGCATTCCGGGCGAGGGGGACGTGGCCCGCCTGATTGACGGGCGCCTGCTCGACGGGCATCGGGGTTCCCCGCAGGCTGCGGCGCGCGAGGCGCGCGACCGGGCGGTCGTTGAGCTGTTTTATGCGTGCGGGCTCCGGGTGTCCGAGCTGGCGTCGCTGCAGGTTGGCGATGTGGATCGCGACACGGCCCAGATCCGCTGCACGGGCAAGGGGTCCAAGCAGCGGGTGATTCCGGTTGGGGAGGCGGCGCTGACCGCGCTGGGGATCTATCTGGATCAGGCCCGGCCGATGCTGGCCTCGGGGTGCCCGGCGGACGGCGCGCTGTTCGTCAACGGACGGGGCGGCCGATTTACGCGACAGGGCCTCTGGCGGCTGATCGTCCAGCGCGCCCGCGCTGCGGGCATTCGCGGCCGGGTGACGCCGCACACCCTGCGCCACTGCTTTGCCAGCCACCTGCTGCAGCATGGGGCCGATTTACGGGTCATTCAAGAGCTGCTCGGCCATGCCGACATCGCGACCACGCAGCTTTATGCGCATGTCGACAGCAGTCGTTTGCTCCAGATTCATCGCGATTTTCATCCGCGCGCATGAGCCGGTGGCTGGACCGGCCTGAAAAAATCTTTCATTTTGTTGACGATTTGTGTTGATTCTCCGGCGGAATGCGTTACATTCTTATCAACACGTGGGGTTTTATCCCCATAAAACCGCAACAAGGAGTTCACATCATGGCTAGTAAAGCCGCCCCTGCGAAGAAGGTTGTGGCCAAGAAGGCTGCGCCCAAGAAGGTCTCCGCAATAACGACGAAGAGCCAGATTCTGGCTGCGCTCGCCGCCAATGGTGAAATCAGCAAGAAGCAGGCATCCACCGTGTATGATGTCCTGTTGGCAATCGCCTATGTCGGCGCGAAACAGCCCAAGGGTATTGTCCTCCCCGGCTTGGGCAAGCTGATCAAGGTGAAGCGTCCCGCCCGCATGGGTCGCAACCCGGCCACAGGCGCAACGATCAAGATCCCGGCCAAGACGGTCGTCAAGTTCCGCGTGGCCAAGGCCGCCAAGGACATGATCCTGAAGTAATCGCACCGTGATGCTTCTGATCGGGTTGCGGCGTGTCGCGCGCCGCAACCTTTTTGTTTTTGTGGGTTTGCGCAGGACATCGCTTTATGCTAACGTAACCCGGTCATTCAAACCGTCAACCCGTCGGCCGCCGACGCGTGGGGAGCGCCAGACAACCGTATGCAAAGTCTGATTAACCATCTGAATCAATTGCAGGAATTGGTCCTGATTCGCGATGAACACCGGGTCACGGGCGATGGCTCGCATCTGAACCGGCTGAACGACGCGATCGCCGAGCTCACCGATAAATTGCCGGCCGACGTCAAGTCGCTCTATCAGCGGCTGTACAAGAAAGACCACATCGTCCTGTCGCCCATGCATAACGGGTGCTGCGCGATCTGCGGCATGCGGATGCCGATCAGCCAGGTCCAGTCGGTGCGCGTCTGCAAGACGATTCAGAACTGCCCGAGCTGCGCGCGCATCCTGTACGAGGAGCCGGATGCCCCCCGCTGGGTCGGCGAGCTGCCCAGCCGGACCGAGCCGCGGAAGGCGGGGCTCGCCCGCTTCTCGGCCGAAAGCCTGATGACGCCCAATCTGCAGGCGAGCACCAAGGAGGAGGCGATCCAATCGCTGGCGCAGGTGATGGAAGACGCGCACTTTATCGACAGCGCCGAAAAGATGGTGATCGGCGCGCTGGAGCGCGAGGGCGTCCTCAGCACCGCCATGGACAACGGACTGGCCTTTCCGCACGTGCGCGGCGTCGAGGGCGGCGGCCTGACGCTGGCGCTGGGCACCAGCAAGAAGGGCGTTCTGTTCGGCGAGGACGGCGTGCTCAGCCACATCATCTTTCTCATCACCATCCCGACCGCAGTCAGCGCATTCTACATGCGCCTCATGGCCGGCCTGACCGAGACGTTCCTGAAGGAACAGAACCGCGAGGCGCTCCTCCTGGCCGAGACGCCCGAGCAGTTGTGGAAGGCGGTCGTGAAGGCGACGCGGTATTCGATCAAGTGACGGTGCGCGCGGGCCGTGTTCAGCTTTCAGTGTTCAGCTTTCAGTGTTCAGCTTTCAGCTTTTTAATCGGGGGTGAGGCATGGCCGATCAATTGGTGGTGGGGATTGACAATGGCACGCAGGGGACGAAATGCGTGGTGTACAGCCGCGGACAGGGAAAGCTCCTCGCCTCGGCCTATGCGCCGCACGACCTGATCGAAAATAATCAGGGGCGGCGGGAGCAGGAACCGCAGTGGTGGGTGGACGCCGCAACCCGGACCCTGCGGGAGGTCCTGGCCGCGCCGGGGGTTGATCCGAAGGCTGTCGTGGCGATCGGCGTCTCGGGCCAGCAGCACGGCTGCGTGCCGCTGGATCGCGAGGGCCGCGTCCTCCGTCCCGCCAAATTGTGGTGCGACACCGAGACGGTGCCGCAATGCGAACGCATCACTGCGGCGGCCGGGGGCAAGGCTGCGGTGATTGCCGCCGTGGGCAACGCCGTCGCTGCGGGCTTCACCGCATCCAAGGTCCGCTGGCTCCTGGAACAGGAGCCGGCGCTGTATGACCGGCTCGCGACTGTGCTCCTGCCCCACGACTATCTCAACTTCTGGCTCACGGGCGAACGGAAGACCGAATGCGGCGACGCATCGGGGACGGCTTATTTTGATGTGCGCAAGCGGATATGGTCGCCGACGCTCCTCCGCGCGATCGACCCGTCTGGCCGCTTGGCCGCATGCCTTCCGGAGCTTGTGGCGTCGGACGAACCGGTCGGCACGATCCGTCCCGAAATCGCCCAAGCGTTCGGCCTGAGCGAGCGCGTGATCGTCTCGTCGGGCGGCGGCGACAACATGATGGCCGCCATCGGCACCGGTAACGTCGCGCCCGGCACGGTGACGGCAAGCCTCGGCACCTCGGGGACAATCTTTGCCTTTAGCGATCAGCCGGTGATCGACCCGGAGGGCGAGCTGGCCGCGTTCTGCTCGAGCTCGGGGGGCTGGATGCCGCTGATCTGCACGATGAACGTGACCGTGGCGACCGAGCAGACGCGGGCGCTGCTCGGGCTGGACGTCCAGGCGTTCGATGCCCTCGTGGCCCGGGCGCCTGCCGGTGCCGACGGCGTCCGGCTCCTGCCCTACTTTAATGGCGAGCGGACGCCGCCCCTGCCCCGGGCCCGCGCGACGTTCAGCGGTCTGTCGAGCACCAACTTTACCCGCGAGAACCTCGCCCGTGCCGCCATGGAGGGCGCGACGCTCGGGCTGCGCTATGGCCTCGACATCCTGCGCCGGCTCGGCGTCTCGCCGCGTGAGATCCGCCTGGTCGGCGGCGGCGCCAAAAGCCGCATCTGGCGGCGGATCGCCGCGGATGTGTTCGGCTGCCCGGTGATCTGCCCCGTCAGCGCCGAAGCCGGCGCCATGGGCTGCGTGGTGCAGGCGATGTGGTGCGCCGACAAGCTGGCGGGCGTCCGCGCGTCGATCACCGACCTGGCCGGGCAGGTCATCCGCCTCGACCCCGCGTCCCGCACCGAGCCCGGCGCCGACACGGCCCGCTACGACGCGGTCTATGGGGACTACCTGGCGCTCAACGGCGCGCTCGCGCCGCTGCACACCTGAACCTGAGGTTGCCCATGCGGTTTTCGCTGTTCCTGGCGTTAAAGTATCTGCGCCCCAAACGGTCCTTCACGTCGGTGGTGACGCTCATCTCGATCCTCGGCGTGGTGCTGGGCGTGGCGATCATCATTATCGTGCGCGCGGTGATGACGGGGTTCGGCGACATGTGGCAGGAGAAGATCCTCGCCTTCAAGCCGCACCTGACCGTGTCCGCGCCCGGCGGCGTGATCGAGCATGAAGAGGCGCTGTGCCGGCGGATTGAGGCGGTGCCCGGGGTCGCCGCCGTTTCGCCGAGCATTGAAACGCGGGTGCTGGCCGAATACCAGCGCCGGGTGGTCGCCCCGCTGATCGTCGGGATCGACCCCGCGCGCGCCGGAAAAATGCTGCAGGTGACCAACATGGTCGACGGGACCTTTGATCTGACGGGCGATGCCGTGGTGCTGGGCGTCGACCTCGCCGCCGACCTGCAGGTCGGCGTGGGCGATACGCTGCTAGTCTATTCGCCGCTGAATCTGGTGAGGCCCGACGAGGTCTATTTTCCCGAGGAGCTCGAAGTCCGCGGCATCTTTAATGCCGGGCAGCGCGATTTCGACAGCGGGTTCCTGATCACCTCCCTCGCGGTGGGACGCGACCTCATGGGCTTGCGCGGCGGCGCGTATTCGGTGCATGTCAAGACGGATGAGCCGCAAAAGCGCGAGGTGTTCCGGCGCCTGGTCGGCGAGGTGTCGCGCGCGGCGGGTCCGGACTATCGCGTGCGGACGTGGCACGAGGTCGACCGCCAGCTCTTCAACGCGCTGGCCGTCGAGAAGAACATGATGGCGATCCTGCTGATGTTTATCACCGTCGTGGCGATCTTCTGCGTGACGAACACCCTCATCGTGATCACCGTGCAGAAGACCGACGAGATCGGCCTGCTCAAGGCGCTGGGGTTCAGTTCGCGGCAGGTGATGCTGGCTTTTGTGCTGCATGGATGGATCCAGTGTCTGGCGGGCGTGGCGCTCGGCATCGCGCTGGCCTTTCTGGTGCTGGCGAATTTGCAGCATCTGGTGGACGGCCTGGCCCTCTTTGGGCTGGAGGTGTTCCCCAAGGGCGTGTACGGGCTGGACGGCATCCCCCATCGGGTCGTCCCCCGCGAGGTGGCCGAGGTCGCCGGGCTGGTCATCGCATTCTGCACCCTGGCGAGCTTCATCCCCGCCCGCCGCGCCGCCAAGATGGATCCCGTGGTCGCTCTGCGGCGGGCTTAGCGTTCGCCGGCGGCCGCCAAGACTCACAAACACAAGGAGCATACGATGATTCGCGGACTACATTACATGTGCTGGTATCGGCAGGATTGGAACTATCACCCCAGCATGCCGATGAAGCGGCTGCAACAAGTGCAGGATGCCGTGGATATGAGCGGCAACCTGCTGCTGTGGTCCTGCCTGGGCAGCGCCGCGATCGGCATCCAGTACCTCGACCAGGAGGCCAACGAGGCCATTCCGGCGAGGCTGCGTTTCTACGGCTATCTGAATGACAAGGAGTTCATCGCAGAATGCGCCGCGCGCGGGATCACCGCCTCCGCCGTGATCTGGAAGGCGCAGTTGTGGGAATTCCCCGCCGAATTCAGCGAGGACGAGTCGGAACTGCTGGCGCTGAACAAGCTGCGCGGCGTCGGGAAAAAGGGATGGATCGGCATGCGCGAGCTCTCCACCGACCGCTATCCGAAAATATTCCCTTCGATCAAGAAGTTCTTCCCCAACGGGCTGAAAGACTCCGATGGCAAGCCGGTCACGGATTTCCTGAAGGGGTTCATGGCTGAGACGCTCGAAGGGAACCCCATCTTCTCGAAATGGCTCATGGTGCCCGGGCACGATCACACCTGCTACAGCCCCTGCGGCAACAAGCCGGCCTTCCGGCAGTATCTACGGAAGGAAATCGAGATCATGATCGACGCGGGCGCGCCGGTGGTGCACATCGATGAGTTCGACGCCCAGCTTCTCGCCGCCATGAGCGGCGGGTGCTTCTGCACGGACTGCCTGCGGCTGTTCCGGGAGTATCTGAAACAGCATCCATCGGCGGAGACGGAGGACCTCGACCTCGACCGGTTCGACTACCGCGCGTTCCTGAAGAAGAAGGGCTATACCGACGCGGAGTTGACCGATCCCGATATCGCCAAGCGGCTGGCCATCCCGCTCTGGCTGTCGTTTGTCCGCTTCCACATCGCCTGTATCGAGCCCGGGGTCATCGACATTGCCGATCACGTCCGCGCCTATTCGCTCAAGAAGACCGGCAAGCGGGCCCAGGTGACCGCCAACCTCTACCACTGCGATCCGCACGGCGAGGCGGTGCGCAAGCATTGCGACCTGATCATCGGCGAAAAAGCCGACATCAAACTCCGTCAGGACGGCTATTATCGCTTCGGGCACGCGTTTTTTGGCGGCAAGGAGGGGTCGTTCATCGAGGATCCGGGCCCCTATGTCCACGCGATCATGCGCGACCTCGACGCCGGGAAGAACGATTCCTATATTCTCTTCATGCTCGAACCGCTGGCCCATGGCTTCAACATCGCGATCCCGTACGGCGCGTGGCTGCAGAACCAGAGGCAGGATTCGTTCTACCCGCCGGCGGAAGCCGAACGCCGGCTGGGGGCCTGGCTGAAGGAGCACGAAGGGCTGTTCACGAACCGGCTTGTCGCCGAAACCGCCGTGCTCTACGATCAGCGCAGCGCGCTGGATTGCGAATTGACGCAGGGGCTCAACCGCCGGCATCTGGACGTCGGCTTTCCGCTCTTTCACGAGCTGTGCCAGTCGCTCTGCGACGCGCGCATGCTCTACAACGTCCTGTACGTCAGCCCCGACGAGCCGCTGACGGCCAAACGTCTGGCCGCCTACAAGCAACTCGTGCTGCCGGATGTGTACAGCCTGCCGGAGCGCGAGATCCGGTTGCTGCGGGCGTGGCAGAAGAAGGGCGGCCGCCTCGTGGCCGCCGGCAAGGTTGACCCGCGCCTGGCCGACACGCGATTCACGTTCGACACGTCGCGAGACCTTGCCCACCTGTTGCGGAAGACACCCTCATGGGTCGAGACCCGGAACGTGCGTGATCTGGGCCTTTCACTGCACAAGCAGCGGAAGGGGTACGCGCTGCACCTGGTGAACTACCGCCTGAATTCCGGCACACGCCAGATCGCGCCGATTCCACGCGCGTCGTTCACGCTGGGCTGGACACCGAAGCACGCGAGGGTGCACGCATTCCCGGCATCAGGCGCACAAGCGCACCTGAAAGGAAATATCCTGACCGTCGAGAACCTGGGCATCTACACGGTGGTGGAGTTGGGGTAGGGCGCGGTAGCGAAAAAGTGTCGCAAGCTACCGGTTGCAATCGGCAGTTCCCGACAGCTAACGACCGCACCCGGCTTTGTAAGGAATAAAAGGAGAACACGATGAACAAAACATCCAAGAAGACAACCCAGCGTCTGCAACGCCTCGAAGCCGAGATCACGAAGCACCTGACCACCGGCCTCATTCCGTTCTGGCATGCCCGCGCCCGCGACGCGAAGCACGGCGGGTATCGGGTCCGCTTCGATGAGCAGGGCAACGCCACGCCGCTCAAGGAGAAGTACGTCAACACCCAGGCGCGGCTGGTCTGGTGGTTCTCGAACCTGTGCCGGCAGCAGCCCAAGGTCAAGGGGAGCGCGGCGCTGGCGCGCGGCGGCGCGGAATTTCTGCTCACGCATTTCTGGGACCCGAAGCATGGCGGCTGGTACTGGAAGACGAAGCCCAACGGCAACCGCAGCGACACAGGCAAGATCGTCTACGGCGAAAGCTTCGCGATCTACGCCATGGCCGAATACACGCTGGGGACCGGCGACAAGCGCGGCGTGGAGACTGCCTCCCGCACGTTCGACCTCCTGCAGAAGTTCGCCGCCGACACGCGGTACGGCGGCTACTACGAGAACCTCTGCCGCGATTGGTTGCCCGAGGAGCCTGGTTTCTCGGGCGGCGACCGCAAGGGGCTGGATACGCATATGCACCTGATGGAGTCCTTTACCACGCTCTACGAGGCGTCCCGCGCCCCCCTCCACCGGCGCAAGCTGATGGAGGTCGTAGACCTGATCTGCGCGCACATGATCGATACCCGGCGCGGCTGCGGGTTGAACCAGTTCGACCTGGCCTGGAACCCGATCCCGGCCATCGCCGTCAAGCGCACGTGGAACGCCGAGCGGTTCGGGGAGCGGCCGGCGCAGCCGACCGAGACAACGTCTTACGGTCACAATCTGGAACTCGTCTGGTTGATGCACCGCGCGCTCGCGATCGCCGATGCCGACCCGAAGCCGTATGAGCCGCTGCTCCGCAAGCTGGTGGACAATGCCTTGAAGTACGGCGTGGACTGGACGTTCGGCGGCATCTACCGCGACGGCCTGCGCAAAGGCGGTGCCCTGGTGCTGGAGAAGGAGTTCTGGCAGCACGCGGAAGCGCTCGTCGGCTTCCTCGATGCCTATGAGGCCTTCCATGATCCGCGCTGCCTCGATGCCTTCGAGTGCCTGTGGGACTTCATCAGCACGCACATGATCATTGTCGGGGTGGGTGAGTGGCGCACGCTGCTCGACCGCCAGGGCAAACCGCTCGACGCGAACATCGGCAACGACTGGAAGGTCTCCTATCACTCGGGCCGCTCCATGTGCGAATGCCAGGCGCGGTTGCGGCGGCTGATGAAACGGGCTTAAGAGAGTGGACGCAGGCTGCAGGACTTCGGACCCACTACCCTGAGTCTTGGGTCCTGAGTCGAAAAACAACCATGAACGTGGGATGAACACAGCCTTGGATTTGAATTCGTATTGCACCCACGTGCCGGTGGTGGCGCGCCTGCGTCTGGATTTGTTCACGGCGCGCGCCTTCCGCATCCGCCTGTCGCGCCTGCAGGGGAACGACCCCTTCCCGCCCGCCTATGAGATCCCCTTTGCCGTGGGGAAGCACACGAACTGGGCGCCTGTGCCGTTCACCCGCACCGAGAATGACGGGGAAGTCGTCGTCACCACCGCAGCCCTGCGCATCCGAATCGCCAAGTTCGACTTCCGCTTCACGGTCTGGACGGCCGACGGCAGCCGGCGGATCTGTCCCTCGGGCGGGCCGGTGTACGGCATGTTCAAGGATGGGTACACACTCTTCGACTCCGCCAGCGCGTTCGGCGAGGAGAACCTGAACGACCGCAACGGGCACTGGTTCTACAATCCGGAGACCGGCCGCTACTGCGACACCTATCTGGCGCCGTCGCCCGAGACCTCGGAGCATCGCAACAACGAGATCCACGACCAGTTCTTCATCTACGGCCCGACGACCGGCACGTATCGTGGCGTGCCAGCACAGCGAACGTGGGATCTGCAGGTGCGTGGTGTGGCCGTACCGTTCAAGCGGGTGTTGTTGGGCACGGAGGCGCTGACGCGCGCTGACGGTGACGCTTCGCCTGGCACTTGGACGTGGGACGCGGCCAAGGCCGCGCTGCACGTTTGCGGCCGGCCAGCTGCCGCAGCCGATGGCTTGTTGTTCAGAATAGACCAAAGCTAGCATGATTGTCAGAAAGGGGCACAATGAAGAACTCGCGGGCAGCATGGATGGGGCACGGAAAGTTCGGCGTGATGGTGCATTGGATTCCGCCGGGGCCCCCGCCCCAGTACGGGCGGCACCTGAAGGATATCAACCAGGCCGTTGACCGTTTCGACGTGGATCGTTTTCTGGCGGAATTCCGGCGCAGCGGGGCGGACTGGCTGATCTTTACGATCGGCCAGAACAGCGGCTACTACTCCAGTCCCAACAGCGTGCTCGACCATCTGGCCGGTCCCGGGCGTTGTTCGCGTCGCGATCTGGTGCTCGAAATGGCCGACGGTGTCAAAAAAACAGGCGCGCGATTTATTGCCTATCTCCCCTGCGAAGTGAAGGGGCAATCGGAAGCCGTACGCCAGGCGTTCGCCTGGACGACGACGGACGGCACCGGTCAGGAGGATTTCCAGCGCCGCTATACGGCGTTCTTCGCGGAGTACTCCCGGCGGCTCGGGAAACGGCTGGACGGGTGGTGGTTTGACGGCGCCTATACCTGGCCGGTCTTCCACAGCTCCAAGATCAACACCAAGCTCTACATGAACGCCGCGCGGGCGGGCAATCCGGATGCGGCCGTCGCGTTCAACGACGGTTCATTCTGTTGCGGCCTCAGCGCCCCTGTGGTTCGCGGGCAGGACTACCTGTCCGGAGAAGTCGAGTTCCTGATCAATGGCAGGGTTCGGTACGGGCGCAAGAAGAGGCTGCTGACACCGGCGACGCACAAGCTGCAACCCCCGCGCGCCTGCCTGTGGCATGCCCTGGTTCCCATTGACTGCATGTGGGGGCATGGCGGTAACTACCCGGATTGGATGAATGCGCCGTTTCCCTGTGTCCCGCCGAAACCGCACCAGATGGAGGACCCGCTTTACACGGTGAATGATCTCGAAAAACTCGTGCGGGAATTCAAAGCCGTGGGCGGTGGCGTGACGTTCAATGTCGGGATCTTCCAGGAAGGCGTGGTGGGCCCGAAGACGGTGGATCAACTTGCGGAACTGGCGGAACGTCTGGACAAGCAGGCTGTCCAGAGTGCGGTCAAAAGCGGAAAATAGGTCTCGAAAGCAAGGAAGCATCATTATGGCCATCACACCGTATCGCAAACCCTGGAAGGGAACCATGACCGGGAGGGAACGGTTCAACCGGCAGATGCATTATCAGTCGGTGGACCGATCCTTTAACATGGAGTTCGGCTACTGGGAAGAGAACTACGAAGCTTGGTCCATCTTCAAGAAGAACGGGATCAAGCACGAGTGACAAGCCAATGAGATGTTTGCCTTCGACTCGCTTGATTCGGTTTGGCCAAACACGTGGATGAATCCATCTTTCCCGCAAACGGTGGTCTCGGAAACCGAGACCACCCGGACGCTCATGAACGGCGACGGCCTGCTGGCCGAGGTCCCGAAGGATGGGCATGGCACCATCCCTCACTACATCAAGGCCAGCATCGTCACGCCGGACGACTGGAAAAGGTGCAAGGAAGAGCGCCTCCGTCGCGACGATCCGGCCCGCACGTTGAACGTCGAAGTCGAGAAACAACGGCATCCCGCCGAACGGGACAGGCCGCAGGGCATCCCGTGCGGATCCATGATCGGAACCATCCGGAACATGCTCACCTTCGAAGGGCTCGCGTACGCCTGCTACGACTATCCCGACATGGTCGAGACGTCCTGCGTCCTAGTGGAAGACATGCTGGACCAGCTTCTGCCGCACGTGGAATTTGATTTCGCGACCGGCTGGGAAGACATCTGCTTCAAGAACGGGCCGATCGTCTCGCTCGACTTCTTCACCCAGATCGTAGTCCCGCGCTACAAGCGGATCGGCAAGAAACTCAAGGCCGTCGGCATCGACATTTGGTACACCGACTGTGACGGCGATGTGCGGCCGCTTCTGCCCGGGTTTCTGGAAGCCGGCATCAACTGCCTGTTCCCCTACGAAGTCAACAGTTGCGTGCACCCGAAGATCTTGTTGGACGAGTACGGCAAGGATCTGCGCATCATGGGAGGCATCGACAAGATGGCGCTGATCAAGGGGCGCGAGGCGATCAAGGCGTATCTGGAATCCGTCGCGCCGCTGGTGGCGCGCGGCGGCTACATCCCGTTCTGCGATCACCGCTGTCCGCCGGATGTGAATGAGAACGATTACCTTTACTATCTGGATCTAAAGGAACGGATGTTCGGAATGAAGACATGAAAGCAGGAGAGACGATGTCACAAGATTACAGGCAACGGCTGTCGCTGGATGAAGGCTGGCGCTTTGCTTTCGGGCACGCGGCCGACCCGACATTGGACTTCGCCTTCGGCAGTGATCACCAGATTTTCAGCAAGACCGGCAACTCCAACGGCGTGCTCAGCCCAAAGTTCGACGACACCGCGTGGCGTTTGCTCGATCTGCCGCACGACTGGGCCGTGGAACTGCCGTTCGACGAGTCGGCCATTTTTCATCACGGCTTCAAGCCGGTAGGCCGCGGTTCCCCCGCGACCACGATCGGCTGATACCGGAAAACTATTGAAATTCCGGCATCCGACGCCAGCCGCCGTATCACCTTGGAGTTCGACGGTGTATTCCGGGATTGTTCCGCCTGGCTGAACGGTCATTATCTGGGAAGGAACGAGAGTGGCTACAGCAGTTTCCAGTACGATTGCACGGATTACACTTTGTTCGGCGAGAAGAATGTTCTAGTCGTGCGGGTGGACGCCACACACTTCGAGGGGTGGTTTTATGAAGGTGCCGGCATCTACCGCCATGTGTGGCTGACCAAAACAGCGCCCGTGCACGTTGGGCATTGGGGGGCCTTCGTCCAGACGCGCCCGGGTCGCGCCCAGGCCGCCATCCGCACGGATGTCGCGGTGGTCAATGAGGGCGAACAGGCCGCCACCGTAGAGATCCGGGGCGAAGTAATCGATGCGGAAGGCAACGTGGTTCAGAAATGCCTGAAGCGGGGGATTGCGCTGCCGCCATGGGGACAGCGGAACGTGACGCTTAAAATAACGCTCAAGAACCCCGCGCTCTGGTCGTTGGAATCGCCCAATCTCTACACCTGGCGGACGACCATTCTGCAGAACGGGCGCGAGGTGGACCGTCTGGATACGCCGTTCGGCATCCGTTCCATTCGCTTCGATCCGGACAAAGGGTTCTTCCTCAACAACAAGCCCGTGAAGATCCGCGGCACCTGCAACCACCAAGACCACGCCGGGGTAGGGGTGGCCCTGCCGGATCGGATCCAGTCCTTCCGCGTCGAACGACTCAAGGAGATGGGGTGCAACGCCATTCGCACGTCGCACAATCCACCAACCCCGGAACTCCTGGACGCCTGCGACCGGTTGGGGATGCTGATCATGGATGAGCATCGCATGATGGGGAGCAGCCGCGAGATCCTTGGCCAGTTGGAGTGTCTGGTCCGCCGCGACCGAAACCACCCCAGTGTCATTCTTTGGTCCATCCTCAACGAGGAGCCGATTCAGTGGACGGAGATGGGGAACCGCGTGGCCGCACCCATGAAACGGCTGGTCAAGCGCCTGGACCCGACTCGTCCGGTCACTGCCGGAGCGTGGGGGGAGAAGGGGTACTTCGGCGTGGTGGACGTGATGGGCGTAAACTACATTTTCCTGGGCGACATGGACAAGCTGCACGCCGACAATCCAACGCTGCCGATCGTGGGCAGCGAGGAAGGCAGTGTACTGACCACACGAGGGATCTACGAGAAGGATGCGGCCAAAGGATATGTGACGGCTTACGACCTGGAATTCCCCTCGCAATGGGGTAAGTCGTCCCGTGAATGGGTCCCTTTCTTCGAGAATCGTCCATTCCTGGCTGGCACCTTTGCCTGGACCGGATTCGACTACCGGGGTGAACCGGCGCCACATGACAAGTGGCCGTGCGTCAGTTCAAATTTCGGGATTCTCGACACCTGCGGTTTTCCCAAGGACAGTTTCTACTACTTTCAATCCTGGTGGACGTCCAGGACCGTGCTCCATTTCCTGCCGCACTGGAACTGGCCGGGCAGGGAGGGGCAGGAGATTGACGTCTGGTGCTATAGCAACTGTGACGAGGTCGAGCTGTTCTTGAACGACCGGAGTCTGGGCCGGAAGGCCATGCCGCAGCTTGGCTATCTCTCCTGGATGGTTCCGTATGCCCCCGGTGCCTTGCAGGCCAAGGGGTACAAACGGCGCAAGCTGATCGCGGAGAAACGCGTGGAGACCACCGGCGCGCCAGCAGCCATTCAACTGACGCCTGACCGGGCCGTCATTGCGGCGGACGGAATGGACGTGTCAATCATCACGGTTGCCGTTCTCGACAGACAAGGAAGACTTGTGCCCGTGGCCGACAACGAGGTGCGCTTTACACTTTCCGGTCCCGGCAAAATCATCGGCGTGGGCAATGGCGACCCTTCCTGCCACGAGCCGGACAAGGGCTCGGATGGGGATCCATGGAAGCGCAGCGTGTTCAACGGTCTGGCCCAGATCATCGTGCAGGCTGGCAGAAAAACCAGAAAACTCAAACTGCAGGCGGAGGCGAAGGGTTTGCGCACGGGCACCACCACCCTTGCACTCAGGACAACTGGTTTCTAGATACGCCGCGCCAGTTTGGCCAGTTGATCCACCGTGTCCGGGCCGAGACCGCCCTCCTGAAAGATGCCGATGTTGAACGTGACGCCGCCGCCGACGGACTTGAAGTCCCGCACCACGGTCTCGAGGTCGTCCAGGGTGTAAAGCGGCTTCTCCATCTTGTGCGGCTTGGGGGCAACCCACGGAAAGGCCGGATTCTGCCAGTCGGGGTTAAACGAAATGCCCGTTTCCCACATGCAATCAATCGGCAGCAATGCGTGCCAGAGGCACGTCGCTGGCGGTTGCGGCAACGGCAGGGTGCGAACATATCCCAGGCAATCCGTGACACCACGACCCATGACAGGCTTACGCGAAGACACTCCGCCTGGCATCGGCGTCAGGACATCTGTCCCGCGCCCGTAACGGATCTTGCCCTTCAACAAAAATTCGGATTCGCCAGCAAGGTAGTCCTGGCCAAGAACTGCCGGCTGGGACAGGCCGAGACAGATGGACCCGTCATTGAACGTTACGACCGCATCCGGGTTGCCAGCTCTTGCGGCACGCAGGCGGTTGACAAGTACGTCGCGCAGATCCGGATCCACGGAGCCGCCGTCAAACCACCAGCCATCCAGATTCTTTCCAAAACGCCGCGCATATTCTTCGATCAGATCCGTGTACAGTCGCAGGTAGGCCTGTTCCGACATGCGGACTGGACCAAAAGGAAAACGCTTCCGGTTGGACATCGTCGGCAAGTAGGCCACAAACCTGCGGCCGAGTTTTTTTACCTCCTTAGCAACCTCCAAAATCAGGTCGCGCCGCGTGCAATGTCCCGGACCTGCCAGACGATCCATGACGCTGTTCGGGCTGGCAAACCCCTTGTCTTGTCCAATCGTGAAGATGAGCCAATCTGCCTTAGTCCGGCGGAAATCCTTGATAAAGCGGTCCACATCGAACCGGTCCGCAGCCTGGTTGATATCCTCGATGCGTTTGCCGTATTGCGGCGGCGTCTTCGGCACGCACCAGTGGACCATCACGCCGAACTTCCCCTGCTTCATCCATGACGCCCGCGAATCTTTCATGATCGAGTCTCTTCCAGTTAGGTGTTCTTGAAAACTCGATGACGATACACCGCCTGACCGGGAAGGTCAAGATCGGCACGAAATTTTGTTGTCTTACGTTCATGCATCCGGTACTGTTCTAGCCCGTGAACGCGCGGGTCTCTGCCTGGCGGGGAGAGGCCCGCAGCATTTGAAGAAACGGAGATGACAGCACATGACCAAACGCACCATCCACATGGCCCGGATCAAGTCCGAGTGTCTGGACGCCTACAAGGAATACCACCGGCAGGTCTGGCCGGAGTTAGAAGCGGTCTACCGGAAGGCGGGCTTCACCGAGTTGAGCTGCTTCCTGAACGACAATTTGCTGGTGATCTTCCTCGAATACGACAACGCGCGCTATCCCGCCTCCAGCGCGTGGCTCGACACAAACGAGGTGCAGGTCAAGTGGCAGGCGCTGATGAAGCCGATGTCGGACCCGGAATTTACGAAGCTGGATTTCGAGGAGATCTATCGCATGTCCGAAAGTAGTCTTCAGCCTGCGTAGGGCTGAGGTTGGCCGACCTCACGCGCCGGTGTTGAGCTTTTCCAGCGGGTCTTTCGCGTGGATGCAGATGTTCGGCGTCGCATTGCCCGCGTAGCGGGCCCAACGTGCCGCGTTGCCGATCACCTGCTGCACCTGCTGGTTGTGGTAGATCGGGTAGGTCTCGTGCCCCGGCCGGAAGTAGAAGACCTTTCCCTTGCCGCGTCGCCAGCAGCATCCGCTGCGAAAGACTTCGCCGCCCGCAAACCAACTGATGAAGACCAATTCGTCCGGCATGGGGATGTCGAAGAACTCACCATACATTTCCGTGTGTTCCAGCTCGATGAAGTCGCCGATCCCTTCGGCAATTGGGTGTCCGGGGGTGATCACCCACAGGCGTTCCTTCTCGCCCGCCTCGCGCCAGCGCAGGTTGCCCGTGGTCCCCATCAGCTTGCGGAAGATTTTGGAGTGATGGCCGGAATGCAGCACGATCAGTCCCATGCCCCGCTCCACCACGTGCCGGTGCACCCGCTCCACGATCTCGTCGCGCACCTCCCCGTGGGCGCAATGTCCCCACCAGGTCAGGACATCGGTGTTGGCCAGCACATCCTCGGTCAGCCCGTGCTCGGCGTCGTCCAGCGCGGCCAGCCGGGTGGTGAACCCCTGCTGCTGCAGCGCATCGGCAAGGGTCTTGTGCATGCCGTCGGGGTAGATCTTTTGGATGTGCTCGTGTTTCCGCTCGTGGCGGAATTCGTTCCACAAGGTTACGCGGATCTTGCTGGCCGTGGACATGGTGGTTTCTCCTGATGGGATGTCGGTTACTTCTTGAAACGGATTTCGCGCCCCTCGGCCGCGCTGCGGTAGAGGCCGTCGAGGATCATCTGCACCCGGACACCGTGCTCGGCCGTGGCCAGCGGTTCGCGTTTCTGCAGGATGCTGTCGATGAAGTCGTGGTAGGCGGTGGGGGGTTGCGTCACGGCCTGATCCAGCGCCTTGGTGTAGAGGTTGCCGCCTTCCTCGGTGTAGATTTCGGCCGTGAAGTCGTACGTGCCGTTTCGGTTTTTCTGCACGAGACCGCCCTTGTCGCCGTAGAGCGAGGTTATCATCTGCTCATTCTCGTTATTGTTGAGCGCCCACGAGGCTTCGACGATCAGCGTGGCGCCGTTGTCGAACTTCACGATGCCGGCGGCGAGGTCCTCCACCGAGTAATGCTTCTTCTCTTCGTGGGCCTTGCGCGCGGCGATGACATTGTACGTGCTGCCGCTGACCGAAACCGGACGGGGATGCCCCATCAACCAGAGGGCCAGATCGATCCGGTGCACCCCCAGGTCAATCAACGGACCGCCTCCGGCCAGCTCCTTGTTGCCGAACCAGCCGCCAAACCCCGGCATGCCGCGCCGACGATGCCATACCGTGCGGCCGAAGTAGATGTTGCCGATGAGGCCGGAATCCACCTGTTGCTTGAGCGCAAAGCTCATGGCGCTGAAGCGGTAGGAGAAATTGATGGCCAGCGTCTTGCGGCACGCCACAGCCGTTCGCTGCATGGCCAGCGCCTCGGGCAGCGTCATGGCCATGGGCTTTTCGCACAGCACGTGGCAACCGGCTTTTAGCGCCGCGATGGTGAGCGGGGCATGGAATTTGTTCGGCGTGGCCACGCTGACCACGTCCAGATCGGCGCGCTTCAGCATCTCCATCGCGTCAGTATAGGTCTGCGGCACCTTGAATTCGGTCTGCGCGCCGGCCAGCCGCTTCTCGTCCATGTCCGCCACCGCCACCACCTCGCACGCGGGATGGCTCTGGTAACCCTGCACATGCCCGCGCCCCATGCCGAGACCAATCACGCCGCAACGCAACTTCCGATTCGCCTCCTTGCGCATACTGGATTCTCCTTTTCGTTTGCTGCCGGACCCGAAACAGACAAAACCTGCAATCATATCCCTTGCACGGGGGAGATCATTATGTATAATGCGGCCCGGTTCAAACGTAAAAACAGGGATGGAACCGGAAATAGATGGACAAAACCTGTACTCTCCCGCAAGCCGAGTCAGCGGCGGATGTCCGGGAATTGACGCGGCGGACGCTGGGCGCGCTCAGTCGCCGGATCGCCTCCGGCGACCTGAGCGGCGTGCACATTCCGCTCGCCGCGCCGTTGTTCTGCGACTCGGTCCGGGGGAGCCATTACCATTCCCGTCCCGAGCTGTTTCTGCAGGTCAGCGGCGCGTCGCGGATGCGACTGACGACTGGTGTGATTTCATGCGCAGCGCCCGGTCTCCTGCTGATGCCCCGGGGTGTGGCGCACCACGAGTCGGCCGACTCCACCGCGTCCCCGTTTTGCAACCTGGTCTTCATGCATGGGGCCGGTCATTTCAGTTACCACGCGGGACTGCCCCGCGGGAAGGCGCAGGGATGCATCGCGCCGGTCAGGGTCGGAGGATCCTGTAACACCACGCATGGCCACGGCAGCCGGCTCTATGGCTATCTGAACGAGGCGGCCGATTTTGTGGCTGCGGGTCATCCGGTGCGGCATCCGGTGGTGCAGGGACTGCTGCTGACCCATCTGGGGTTGCTGCAGACCCTCGTCGAACAAACCGTGCGGCACACCCGGAGTACGGAATCGGCCCTGGTGGCTCGCTGCCGTCGTCTGGTCCAGGAACAATTGACGGACACACGCCTATCCGTGCGGCGCCTGGCGGGCCAGTTGCGCTGCACGCCGGACTATCTCTCCACCCGCTTTCGCCGCGACTGCGGCGTGCGGCTGACCGCGCATATCAACCACGAGCGCTGTCACCTGGCCCGCCACCTCTTGCGCACCACGCCTTGGAGCGTCAAGGAGGTCGCCGTGCGCTGCGGCTATGCGGACGCCGGCTATTTCTCGCGCATCTTCACCCAACAGACCGGTTCATCCCCACGGGAATTTCGGAAGGCCGAAGTTCTCCTGGAAACAGGAGCATGACCCATGATCCACGATACTCAGACGGCGATCTACGACCAACTCATTGATCCGCGCGGTCATTTCATCGGCCCCCGCCACTGGCTGGGTAATCTCCGCTGGGTGGCTGAAGAGGTGGATGCGGCGGGGTGCTTTGTCTTCCGGACCGCCCCGATCGCTCCCAGCGAATGTGACCAGTGGAAGGTCGCGCTGCTGGATGCGGGAGCGTTCAGCGATATTGAGCTTGCCGATGACAAGAAGAAGTCCGGCGCGCCGGAGGCGAACAAGGAGCCGCCGGCCGCGATCCGGACGTTCTTCGGCCTGAAACTGGAGGGCTTGGGCCAGCCGCAAACCTGCGCCTACCGGCCGGACGGGGTCGAGATGGCAGGAGCGGCAGGCGCGTTCTCGCTCTTCTTGCCGTACGCGCGTTATGGCGCGGTCATGGAAGGAACCCTGACGGCAGGCGCCAGGATCGCGATCCTGTCGCGGGCCGAGACCGGGCGCTACGCCGCGCCCGGGATCCGCCTCAGCGTGGAGCAGTCGTCCGGCCGGATCGTCTGGAACGACGGCGCCTACACGCTGGTCTTCCGCTACGCAGGGTCGGCGCTGCCGCGCGAGGGCGGGGGCTTTGACCTGGCCGCGACGGCGGATGGGACCCTGCGGCTGGCGGTGGCATTCCATGCGGACCGGGCGCTGGCGCTGGCCGAGGCCGATGCGCTGTTCGCCGATCCCGCGCGCGCGCGGAGCGAGAGCCGGGCGTCTTGGGAGGACTACCTGGCCTCGTGCCCCGTGGCGCGTTTCCCGGGCGGCTACACCTGGAAGAAGCCCGACGGCACGGTCGTTGCGTACGCCGCGGACGAGATCGTACGGCGGCAATACTGGCAGTGGTGCGTGACGCTGGTGAACGTGTATGACCTGCCGTTCAACGACCTCACGGCCTACCTGGCGCCGGACAAGACCATCTGGTTCGGCGTCTGGAGCAATGACGGGGGCGAGGCCCTCTTTGCGCTGGCGCATACCAATCGGCACGCCCTGGCGCGCAAGTGCCTGGTCGAGTATGTCCGCACGGCCGTGGGCGCGGACGGCGCCTTGTGCTGGTACCTGCACGCCACGGGTGTCCGGTGTTTGGGAAATCCGGGCGATTCCGGTTTCTTCTCGCATGGCGTGCCGGCGTTCGTCACGGCGCTGGCGGAATACGTGGAGCAGACCGGCGACCGGTCCATCCTGCACGCGCCGGCCGGGGAGGGAGGCACGGTCTGGGAGAAGGTCCGCCGCTACATGCGCAGCGTCTATGACCACCGGGATCTCGACCACGACGGCGTTGTCGAGTGGCGCAATCTGTGGGAGGGAGGGGCGGACGACAAGGTCGGCTGCTTCTTCAGCCAGGCCAACCTGAAAGCGTGGATCCACGCCGTGACCACGCAGGAGCCCGAGGCGGTGGCGGATTTCTACCGGAAGAACCAGCGGCCGCAGACGAATTTCTACGAGGCGAGTTTCTTCCTGAGCGCGCTGCGGGCGCTGGAGCGGCTGGCCAGGCTGGTGCGTGACGAGGCCACCGCCCGCTATGCGAGCGAGCGCTTCGCGCAGACCTGCGAGTTGGTGGAGAAACGCCACTGGCATGAGGCGGATGGGTTCTACTACGACTGGGACACGACGGCCCAGGCGCTGATCCGCGTCAAGAATCAGGACGCCTTCTACCTGCCGTACTTCCTCGACAATCCGGTGCGCGCCGGAAGACTCTTCGAGCATCTGGACAATCCGGAGGAGTTCGCGCTGCTGTACACGCCGACGCTGGCGAAGAACGAGGCGGGTTTCCGTCCGCACGGCTACTGGAGCGGCGGTCATTGGCCGCGCGAGATGGTCTACATCGCCCGGTCGCTGGCGGCCTGCGGCCGGCGCAAGGCCGCCGTGCGCTTGCTGGTGAAGGCCATCTGCTGCGCCCCGGGCAAGGCGATCCCGGAGAACATGAACCCGGTCACCGGCGAAGACACCACCCGTGTGACCGGCATGGCGTACAATGCGGTGAACGTGCTCGAGCTGGTCAAGCTGGCTCCGTAGCCTGACGTCACTCCAGCTCGATCACCACCGTGCGCAGGGCGGGGTTGAGGAGCGTCCGGTTGACTTCGAGCAGGGCGGGATAGAGCTCGGGTGGCAGGAGCGCGGGCGTGGTCCGGATGCGGCGGTCGTAGCGAAGGGTGAGGGCGCCGTCGGCGGCCGTCTCAAGGCGGCTGGCGCCGACAACCGATCCGGCGTCGCCGGGGAGCGTCAGCGAGACGGCGGGGGGCGTCACGGGGACGCGGGCCATGAGGCCGGCCGGTAGGGCGACGGTGCAGGTCCAGAGGTGTTCCCCATCGGCACCGAGGAGCATCGGACTGAACCGGCGGTCGGCGCGCAGGGGGACCGCCGCCGACGGGACGTCGGGGAGGAGGAGGGTCAGGGCGGTGCCGTCGCGCACGGCGTAACGCGCGGCCCGCACGGTGAAGGCGCGGAAGCCGGGATAGGCGTCGAGGTCGGTCATGAGGTCGCCGGCCGCCTCGGCCGAACGGGAAATCCCGCCCACGAGTTCGAGGTGGTGGCGCCGCCGCTCTTCGGGCGGCATCTCGGCGTATTGCCGGCGGAAGAGGCCGCAGTCGGGGCCGAAATACCAGTTGGTGACGGTGATCACGGCGGTGCCGTTGGCGTCCAGCGCCAGATGCCAGTCGGTGCGCGAGCGGTTGCGGAATGCGGGGGCGATCTCGACGCGCGTCTCGCGGCCGTCCAGCATCAGCAACGGATGATCATCAAAGGCGGTTGTCCCCGGGACGCTGTAGTGGTCGCCATCGCCCAGGTAGAGCGGCGCGGCATCGGTACGGCCGCCGAACAGGCGGGTGAGCAGGTCCGGCCGGCGGTTGACCCGGACCAGCGCTTCGCTGAAGCCGGCGAGGCCTTCAAACGGGCGCGCGGCGGCGTAGAGGGAGAGGGGACGCTGGCGCTGCGGATTCACCAGGACGGGCTCGGCGTCAAACCCGGCGGCGCGGAGCATGGTTGCGAGGAGGATGCAGCGGTCGGCGCTGTGTCCATAGCCTTCAGCCAGCGTCTGGTCGGCGGGGGTCACGGCGCGCCCGGCTGGCAGGGTCGTGAACGCGGGGCCGCCGGGCCGGATGGTCCGCAGCACGAAGTCGCGGATGGCGAGCAGGGCGGCGTCGGACGAGCCCGCCTCGCGGGCGAGGGCGCGGGCCCGGGCGGCGGCGGCGGTCTGGCCACGCATGGCGCGGGCGAAGGCGGCGCGGGTTTCCGCGAGTCCCGCGTCGGGGTCGCCAGCTGCGGCGAGTAGGGTTGGCTTGAACGTCCAGCCGGGCGGCAGGGCTGGTTCGCGGACGGTGGCGGCCTGAGGACCTGCGACCCAGCGCCGCACCGTGCGGTCGGCTTCCTCGGCGGTCGTTGCAACGAGCGATTCGGCGTGGAAGGCGCGGGTGTCGAGGGCGAGGCTGGCGGGCGTGGCGATCTCGATCGTCTCGCGGGTGACGGGGTCGAAGCCGCCGAACACGGCCTGGACCGAGAAGCGGGGGGCGTCGCGCTGCGTGATGCGGGTCACGGCGGTGATGACGCTGCCGGTTTCGACCCCCGGCAGATTGACGACGAGGGTCTTTGCGGCGGGATAGCGGGGGGCCCCGCCGACCCACGGGGCGTCCATGTGGTTGATCTCCTTGCCGTGCACGCTGAACACCGCGCCGTTGGCGTTGGAGACGGTCGCGCTCACCAGCTCGGCGGTCTGCCAGGCGGGGGTGTAGCCGATCATCAGCTCGGAGCATCGCTTCTTGCCCGCATAGGTGAGCACCTGGGTGACGCGCGTCTCGGTGCGGGTCCACGCGCGGCTGTCGGCGAGGTCATAACGGGTGAGGACGTCCAGCACGCGCACGTCGGGCCGGACGGCGCCGCCGGTGGCTGCGAAGGCCGGGCGCCGGCGCGAGGCCACCTCCATCTCCTGGAGCGACGCGCGGAGGCCCCCGTACTCGGCGGGGGTGAATTCGGGTTGCTCGATGCGGTAATCCAGCGCGCCGCCGAGACGGCCGTCACCGGCGGTTGTGACGAGGCTGAAGCGGACGCCCGGGCGGTCGAGGCGGGTCGGTTCGGGGACGCGCAGCGGTGCGCCAAGGGCGTCGCGAACGCGGATCGAGATCGTCTCTTCGACGCCGCAGGCGATGCCGGTTTCGAGGGTGTACCTGCGCGTCGGGAGCCCCGTCTGGCCGACGACGAAATTCACGTAGCCGAGGGAGGCACCGAGCCACGGCAGGCTGGCGAGGTCGATGCCATCGCCGCGAACGGGCCAGTCGATGACGCGGCAGGTGAGGCGGACGGTCAGAGGTTGCGCCGTGTCACGGAGATCCTCGGGGAGGATGGCGCAGTCGAGGAGCTCCGCGCCGGAGAGGCGGGTTTTCAGAATGCCTTCGAAAAACGTGCGGCGTTCGTTGGGCGGCAGGCGGACAAGGTGGTTGCGGTACAGGGTATCGTTGATGCCGTCGAAGCGAAGTTCAGAGCGGAGGGTGAGGGTGCCCGCAGCGTCGGCCTCGCCCTCCGAGGCGATGTGCAGCAGATTGCTGGTTGCGGGGACGATGGGCGAGACGCGCAGGGGGTCGCCGTCGGGCGTGGCCACGAGGTAGCTGCGGTTGCAGAGGTAGGAGGGGAGCATGTCCCGCGTGTTTTCGTCGGTGGGGTCCATCAAGATATAGGGATTAGCGGGGTCGGCCGGTTCGCGCGCGGCGGCAACGATGGCATGATTAAAGAAGGGGAGCGGGACGTCGGGATCGAGCTTGGCGCCAGCTTGGATCAGAACGGGGAAAGCCTCAATGCCGTTCAGGCGCAGCAGAGCGACAAGCAAGGCGGCCTTGTCGCGGCAGACGCCGTAGCGGTTGGTGAAGGTCATCGAGACGTCGTGCGGCTCATAGCCAGGGGCCACGGCCTCGTCGGTGATGCCCATGTAGCGGATCTGCTGCGAGACAAAGGTAAAGAGGCGGCGGATTCGCTCCGTGCGAGAGTCGGCACCTGCGGTGAGGCGGTCGACGGTTTCGACCATTTCTGGGACGGTAGAATCGAGGCGCGGCTTGGAAAGATTCCAGTACCAGCGGGAAACAGAGGGCCAGTCGGGCTGGGTGCTGAGGAGGAGGCGTTGCACCTGGGTGTGCATCGGGGGCATGTCGGGCTCATCGAACATGCGGGGAACGTTGCGGACGGCCCAGCGATGCCGGATGCGTCCGTCGGCAAGGTTTTCGGTCGTGGCGGCGACGGTGTTGGAGACGGACGACCGAAGCACCTGGTGGACGAGCGGCAATTCGGGTGGGGCCACGACCTCGTAATCGAGCGCGACAATGGGCGACGTGTATTCGAAGACCGAATAGTCCGACCAGGCATTGGGCACGCGGGCCTTGTGAGTCGTGCTGCGGGTGAGGATGCGGCAGGTGTCGCCGATCTCCAGACCGGGGATCGAGAGGGAGAGGACCTTGTTGTTGGGATCGAAGATGTTGGATCCCATCTGACCGGAATCGATCATCACGCGGCTCTGCCGGGCGACATCGACGGTGATCACGCGGCCATCGGGTTTATAGATTTCGACCCGGACGACCGAGGTCGTGCCGTAAGAGACATTGAAACTGATCGCGCGCGTGCCCACTTCGCGGCGGCCCTTCTCGGTCAGGATTGTGACAGACTCGTCGTCCCACGCCTCGGCGGTGCCGTCGGGGTTGTAGCGCTCGTAAACGAGATTGTAGGTCAGCACCGTGTCCGCGTCGGGAAACCGCTCGCGCGTCACGGCCTGGGCCTCGGCGATCACCGCCGCCGGGTCGCGCAGGGCGGGCTGGGCGCGGCCCGCCGCGGCCGCGAAGAGAAGCCCGGCGATCAGGCTAAACAGGAGAGGCTCATGCAAAACCCTTGTGGTGCAGGCGTCTCGCCTGCCAGAATTACGAAAAAGCCGTGGGAATGCAGGCGGGACGCCCGCACCACTGCCAGCCTGTTCAGGGTTTTGCAAGAGCCTCAGGCGCTGGATTATTTTCATGGGGCGCTCGGATGGGTGGTTGAGGGTTGGCAAACAGGCCGAATAGTGTACACGCACCGGCGTCTAAAATGAAGCCCCATTTTTTTAAGGGCTGCCGGGCCGGGCGACGCCCGGCAGCCTGTTAATAACTTTATTCGGTCTTCCCAATTTCTCTATTGCGCAATTCCCACCATCTGTGATAAAGTGGCTGCACGAAATGGAAGTCCTCTCTCGTGTGAGAGCAAGGATTGTAGAAATTGAACAGCGGAGGATCATTATGTGCAACAAGAAACGGTTGGGTCAAACCGCCGCCCTCTTAATGGCGGGCATGGCAGTCGGACTCGCTGGCTACGCGTTTGCGGCGGACAGCGAGGTTCCCGTTAACTGGAATGTGTCACCCATAACGGGCGGCGCCTACCGTGAGACGTTCGAGACGGCCCCCACGTGGGACCGGCTCGTGGACACGGCATCCACGAATTCACGCGTGACCGTGGAGCGGCGCTCGCTCGGGGCGACGTGGTTCCCAGGCGCAACAACCAAGGCGCTGACGCTGCCGGGTAACGCGAGCTATACGAACACGCTGAAGTACACCGGCGGCAGTGCGAATGTCTCGTTCGCCACCAACCCCGTGTTTGTTGACATGCGCGTCCAGTTCACGGCCTACGAAGGCGCGCCGTCCATCGGCGACGCCAAGCTGGCGGTTTTCGTGAGCGCGGCGGACAAGATTCACGTCGTCCATGATACCGGCACTACCACCAATATGTGGGCGAACGCCGATCTGCTTTCCGCCTGGCACCAGTTGACCGTGCGGATGGAGAAGAACGGGAAATGCGTGGTGTACATTGACGACACCCTCGTGACGAACAACCTGACGCCCGTCGGCGGAGCCACGGAATTGACCTCGCTGGTCTTCACGGGCGGTGGTTATGCGGACGATCTCTACGTCAGCCACGGCAACCCGAATTATCCCGCCGCGACACCGGGCGCCATTCCGTCCGGGGTGTCGGGCGTCCCGTCCGAAACCGCGGGCTCCGTCACCAACTGGCTGGCCAACTACTTCAACGATGGCAGGCTCGCCGCCAACGCCGACCTGACGGGAATCCAACTGGGTCGCGCTTATCTGCTCAATATGGGGCCAGTCAACGCGCCAACGGATCCGGTTAGCAGCACGACCTTCGGTGTTTCGGACATTGATATGGTCACGCCGACCCTCGTGAAGGTCACCTGCAAGCTTACGGTGAACGGCACGGATCGGGATGAACCCATCAACGGAAAGTTGCGGCTGTTGGGGAAAACCACGGTCGGAGGCGACTTTGACACGATGACGCCTGATGCAGTGACGCCGCAGTCTGCTGACTTCACCGGCGGAGAGGCGACCTACGACTTCACGGTCGAGTCCGGTATGAAGTTCTTCAAAGCCCAGATCGTTGAATAAGGGGAACACACTATGAAACAGACACTATCGATTTTGCTCGGGGTCGCACTGGCCGCAACGGCCTTTGGTGACTCGCTGAAACAACTGACGATGACGGTCTCCACCGATGGACCGGATCTCTACGCCGATGGGTCGCAGGTGCTGCCCGGCGAGACCTATCTCTTGGTCTACATCAACAAGGACAAGACCTTTGACGGCGTTCTGGCCGACAAGAGTCTGGTCAATGCGCAAGACAACCGCATCGCGCTGGAATGCCCAGCCGATCCGGCCGGTGGACGTTGCGGGTTCCAGGCGATCATGTACGAGGCCGCCCAATATGGAGCTGATGGGTCATGGGCGCTGGTGCTCCTCGACACGCGGAACGCAAAAGGCGTTGGTGGTCTCGTGGTTAACCAGAGTGTGGTGACGAAAGGCGTCAATCTGAGCACCGTCGAGAACACCATGGGTCCCGAGGCGATGGACGTGTCGGGCAGTGTCTTGACGGCAAGCGTCGTGTCGAAGGTTGCGAAGGATACACCGACGCCGGTGATCGCGTCCCTCGATCCGAAGGGCGATGAGGCCACCATCCGCATCAAGGACATTTCGGCTGGCGCTCCCTACCAGGTGGAGAGCACCGCCGACTTGGCCTCCAACTCGTGGACGGTGCCGGAGGGCGGCCAAAGACTGCAGGTCGAGTCGCACGGCGTCGCTGGTGGCAGCGAACTCGAAGCCACGGTCCAGACCGATGGTAGCGCCAAGTTCTTCCGGGTCGTCATACCGGCCGATAAAGCCAACTAATAACGGAAAGGAAACTTAATCATGAAAAAACTTTTGATGCTCACGGCGGTGATCGCTACGGCGATTGCGGTTCGTGCCCAGGTAACGCCGATCGACGGCGACAATGACGTTGGCTTTATTTCGGTACCCGTGCCCACGACGGGACTCAAGGTGCTCAGCGTACCCTTCGAGGCATGCCTGGGCTCAGGTGAAGCAGGCGTGCTGAGCGACTTGGTTTCGACCAACGGCATGAAGGGGGCGAGCAGTCCGGCCGATGCCGATCAGCTCGTGGTGCTCACCACCAATGAAGCCGGTCAGTCCGTCTATTACTACTACTGGCATAAGGCGGGATACGGCTGGGAGACGAACAACACGATCAGACTGGGCGAGGACACCCCAGAAGTGGAGAGCCCTGAACCGGCTTCCACCTTTAAGGTGGCTCGCGGGTTGGGCTTCTGGCTCAAGCGTGCGAGTGATGCCACGGGCACCGAGCTCTACATGCAGGGTCAGCTTGCGACCGTAAGTGTCCCCGTTATGCTGGATGGCGGAACGAACTTCACGCTGATCGGCTTGGGTGCGCTCACCACCACGAACCTCAACCAGGTGTCTGCTGCCAACTGGGGAAGTCGTTATGACGGCGGTGGGGCGGGCAATATGGATAAGCTGCTGGTCGTCACAAACGCCAACGGATCATACGTTCAATACATCTACAGGCAGTCTCTCGGCAAGTGGATTGACGTGAATCAGCCTGATGGAGAACCACAGGTCGCGATCCAACCCGGTGAAGGGTTCTGGTACCAGCGGCGCGCGGTTGCTGATCTGGAATTTACGCCAGTGGTGTCAGAATAAGGGGAGGACCAAGAATTATGAAAAACAAATTGTTGTTGGCGGTTTTGATCGGCATGGGCTGGGTTTCAGCTTCACAGGCCGTGATCATCACGTGGGCTGCGGAGACGACGGGTCCTCTTGTGGGATCCTTTACAACTGCGCAGTTGTTCTGGGTGCCGGATGGCACGTGGAATTATGAAGAGTATACCGGTAATGCCTATACGTCGGTTGACACGGCCAGCGGTTTTGGCGTCGGCAGTGGCATTGTTTATGACAACATTGCTACAGACGTCGACCGTACCCAAGGCGCCTACTTCGTCGTATTGTTTGACGGCGTTACGCCCACGTATCGGAGCATTCAGTCCTTGGCGTGGAACGACACCGGATACAATGCGTTTGCCGAAGATGGCATGGCTCCGGCTACCGGGCTCTTTATGCCGACGGGTGGCGCGGTGTGGCCTGAGCAGACCGGGGACTCGGGATGGCGTCTTGTTCCTGAACCCAACACCTTTGCGCTCCTCGCGCTAGGTGCGGCGGCTTTGGCCGCGCGACGGCGCAGGAAGCTGTAATCGGCTGAACCGATAATCAAACAAGAGGCGGCACGGATCAGTGCCGCCTCTTGCTTTTTTAAGGGAGGCTCGTGCAAACCCCCTCGGACGCTGTATCTGACGGCTTGCGTCCGAGGGGGTTTGCACGATTCATGGCTGGCGAGGCGCGTCCCACGTGAAGCAATAGGATTCGATTGGGCAATCGTTACAGAAAAACTGTCCCTGCGTGCTTGCCAAGATTGCCGTAAATCGGGTAAACTAACTATTCAGTACATGAGTACATGTGTTATTTTTATTTCCACTGCCTGTGGCTGGCATGCGGTGGTGCTTACGGGAGGTCTACATGTTGCCGTTTAAGTCTTGCACGCCTGATCGGCGTCGGTTCGATACCCGTGTCTCGTTTGCCGTCGGCGTCGGCGTGTTTCTCTTTTATCTGGTGACGCTGTCACCGGGTGTATTTCCCGGCGAGTCGGGCTATCTTGTGGCGCAGAGCTACGGCTTGGAAGAGGGCGGACTGCCGGTGCGGCCGCTGTTCACCTGGCTGACCCGCGCCTGGGCCTCGCTTCCTCTATTCAGCCTGGCGCTACGGATGAACCTGTTCAGCGCGGTCTGCGTCACCGGTGCCGCCGTGTTGCTGTACCGCCTGACCGCATTCTTTGTTTACGAAGTGATTTATGACGACCAGGCGGTTGATCACGCCGAGTCGCTGTCTTGGACCACCGGCGTCTTGGCGGTGGTCGCCACCATGACCAGTGTTCCGGTGTGGCAGGCGGCGACCCGTCTGCGTCATGAGGGCTTCGTCCTGCTGCTGCTCCTGCTGTGCGGATCGGTGCTGATGGCGTACGCCAAAACGGGGATCCGCATCCTCCCCTATGTGGCCGCCCTGCTCTATGGCCTGTGCATCCCCGAGTCGGCGATCTTCATTACCTTTGCGCCGATCTTTGTGCTGGCTGGCGTGATGACGCTCTGGAAGAGCGACCGGTTGTCGGTCGCCGCGATCGGCTGGATGGTGGTGTGGGCTGCGGTTGGCATGTCCTTGGTCTATTGGGCCGCCGGGAGCGGCTACATCGAGAGCGTGTCGGGACAGGCGGAGGGGTACAAGCGGGTGTTTCACGTGGTGGTCTCCATCTGGAAGCAGCAGTACCAGCAGTTGCGCAGCCTCCTGCCGGGCGAGGGCTGGATTCTGATGCTGCTGCTGGGTACGGTTCCCTGGCTGGCCACCGTGCTGGCGGCGCCGACGGCGCTCAACAACGAGCGCAACTGGAGCCTCTACATCTTTTATGTGGTCATGACGGTGCTGGTGATTTGCTCGCTCCTGAATGTGCCGATGGCGCCGTGGAGCCTGTACCGCACGCGCGGCGGGCTGCCTGTGGTATCGGCCGCTATGGTTGGCGTGCTGGCTGCGATGGTGTGCGCCATCTGGCGGTTGCAGTGGCGGGCGCGGCCATCGGCGCGCCGGGGCACGCCGTCAGCGCTCTCGCTCACAGTGGGCCGGTGGCTGGGCAAGCTGCTGATCTGGCCGATCCTGGCCGCGGTCGTGGCCGCTGCCGCGATCAACGCCGCCGAGGCGCACGGCCGCCGCGGCCTGTTTGCGGACCGGTTCGCCGGCATGATTCTCGACCGGCTCGGCGACCGCGAGTGGATGATCACGGACGGCTCGTTTGACCCGCATTTGCTGGTCGAGGCGCGCGCGCGCGGCAAGCAACTGTTCCTGATCGGCCTGCAGAAGGATATCAACAAGGCGTTCCAGCAGGCGCTCAAGAATCAGGTCGAGAAGCGGCATCTGTTTGCCGCAGCGGACATGACGCGCATCCGCAACACGATTGACCTCGGCATCCTGCCGTTCATTCAGGATTGGTTCATGACCGATCCCGACATCGGATCGAAAGTCGCGGTCTTCGGCGTTCCAGACTTGTGGTATGGTGCAGGTCTCAATCCGATTTCGGAATACCTCTTCTTTGGTGGCAAGAAAGTGGTCGATGAGATCAAGCCGGCCGAGCTGCTGCCGAAATACGAGGCGTTCTGGGACGAGGCCGACCGGCTTCTGCCGCGGGTGAGCGCCAAAGAGGAGGACCGCGATCAGATTGAGCGCTACTCCGCCTATCTGCGCCGCCATGTCGGCTTTCTGGGCAACAATCTGGGGGTGCTGTTCGAGGAAGTGGGCGCCGATGAAGAGGCCTACGCGGTCTACACCCGGATGCGACGGTTTGACCCCGAGAACGTGAGCGTCCTCTTCAACCGTTTCGAAATGGTCCGCCGCGGCAAGCATCCCGAGGACCGCGAAATGGTGGAAAAAGAGATGAAGGAAATGATCGGCAACCTGAAGCAGCGGTATTCGCTGTGGTCGCTGTCACGGTATTACGGCTATGTGCGGTCGCCCGAGCTGTTTTCGCGTTTGGGATGGAGCTGGGCCATGTCGGGGCAGATGGGCGCGGGGTTGGCCGGCATCCGGCGGGCGATGGATCTCCTCAAGGACACGGAGCGGGACGCGCTGATGGCGACGCTGGCTTCGATGTACGCGATGAGCGACAACCGCGAGAAATCGGTCGAGATCTATGAGGAGCTGCTCAAGAAAGACCCGACCAACCGCCAGGCGATGTTGTCTCTGGCCCGCATGGCGATTCAGGAGGGGCAGTTAGATGAGGCCCGGAACTGGATGGACAAGGCGAACGCGCTCGGCGTGTCGAGCGGGATGTCGATGGGGATGGAATTCGCCGCGCTGCATCTGGCGTCGGGCAATCTGAACGACGCGCGCCTGCTGTTGCAGCAGGTCACCGACAATCAGCCCCAGAACCTGCAGGCCTGGGCCATGCTCTGCGTGGTGCAGATCCAACAGAACGAACTGGATGACGTGGAGCGGGTGATCCTGCCGCGCATGATCAAGACGAGCGGAACGGTGGACAACTATTTCGTGCAGGTGACCCGCGCCCAGGTCGCGATGAAAAAGGGGAAGAACTTCTACCGCGAGGCGCGGGACGCCTTCCTCCGAGCCGCCACACTTCGCCCCGACGTGGCGGGCGTCAAGGACATGATCCTGCAACTGGACATCTGGCTGAACGACAAGGAGCGTGCCGAGATCCACGCCCGTCAGGTGTTGCGGATCAACCGCAACCACGCGCTGGCCAATTACGTGATGGGGCATCTGCGGCTCAGCATGCGCCAATACGGGGAGGCGGAGGACTATCTGCGCCGGAGTGTCGAGGCGGGTTCGACGCTCGCCTCGCTCAACGACTACGCCGAATGCCTGCGCCGGATGAAGCGTTACGACGATGCCGAGCGAGCTGCGCGGGAGGCGATCACGAAGAACCCGAACCTGTACATCGTGTGGGAGACGCTCGCGAGCGTCCTTATGGACACGGACCGGCTGGATGAGGCCGAGGTGGCGCTCGACAAATCATTGGCACTCAATGAGACCGACATGCGCACCCATGTGAGCATGGCCCGGTTGCAGATGCGCAAGGGGAATGTCGCCCGTGCGCGCGAGCTGGTCGGGATCATCCGCCGGCGGCAGGACGAGCTTCCGGAATACGAATTGGGTCTGCTGCAGGAGCTGATCGCAGGGCTGGAGAAGCGGTAGATCGGTGGCTGGCCCGCAAGACGGATGTCTTGGATGGCTGCGGTGAATGCGTCAGATCAGGCGCGTCCACTTTTCTGTGTTTTCCGGGTCGGTGTTGCGCAGGACGGCATCGAGGAAGGACATGGCGCGGATGCCATCGGCGCTGGTCGGGCAGGGGGGCTCTGCGGGGTTCGGGGCGTTGGCGACACGGTCGGCAAACGCATCGTACTGTAAGGCCAGCGGCGCAACCAGAGGATCCGAAGGGTCTGACGGGAAACGGAGCGCCGCTTGCGCGTCGCGGGACAGATCGGGCGATTCGGTCGAGAGGGTCCGCGCCACGCCGTTGAGGGGCATGAAGCGAAGCTCATCCGGCCGGCTGAGCCGCCAGTCGAGACCGCCCTTGTCGCCCCAGACCCAGAGGCGCAGGGAGTCGTCGCGCCCGATGCAGACTTGGCTGGCCAAGATCGCCCCATGTGCGCCCTTGTCGAAGTGGAGGAGCACCGAGCCGTCGTCGTCCAGCGGGCGGCCCGCGACGAACGTGCGGAGGTCGGCGCACACCTCCGTGATGGCCTGGCCAGAGACGAACTCGGCCAGACTGGCGCATGGGATTCCGAGGTCGGTCATGCAGCAACTCGGCCCCGCTCGGCGGGGGTCGGTCCGCCAGCCGGCCTGCTTGTTGCCCGCAGTCTCCAGCCGCGTGGCCAGCCACCCCTGCGGGAAGACAGTCACGATTTTACGCACCGTGCCGAGCGCGCCGGCCTGGACGAGCGCGCGGGCCTGGATCACGAGGGGAAACGCGGTGTAGGGCAGGGCGAGCCCGTAGGCCAAGCCGCGATCAATCCGTTTCCGTTCCAGATTCAGCGACTCATCCATGTTGGTGGTCATGGGCGCGCAACAGAAGACAGGAAGGCCCACATCGAAGGCTGCCATGGCGATGGGGTAGTGCAGGTAGTTGGGCGCGATGACGGTGACGAAGTCCAGCCGTTCGTCAGCCGACATCCGCGGCACGCGCCGGAACAGGTCGCGATAGGTGCCGAAGACGCGCGCGGCGGGCATCTTCCACGCGGCGCCAGCCTGAAAGGATCGGTGGCGCGTGCTGCCAAACGCGCCGCAGGTCCATTCAATCCTGCCGGTCAGACGGATCGCTTGGCGATGCCGTTCCCCGGTCGCAGATTCGATCCCTCCGCCAATCATGCCGATTCGAAACGTTCGGGCCATAGAAGACTCGCATCGTGTGAGCCGAAGGGCCACCGGACGGCCGGTGACCAGAGCTCAAGTTTTGGCGACAGTGTAGCAGATTTTCTGTGCCTGAACAATCTTTTGCCGCTTTTCAAATGGGCCGCATCAGGGTATGCTTGTCGGCCTAAAAACACAGAACAGGGAAGGAGCTTATGCGTGTTGATTTGTTTCCGGCCGTCCGCGGCCTTATGGCCGCAGGAACGCGGCTGCCCCGTCTGCAGGTCGTTGCCGCCGCCAGCAGCGGTTTTTCGGGGGTGTCGGCCGACGCCAGCCCGGGCCAGATCGTCGAAGCCCTCCGTCCGCTCATCACGGCTGGCACGGCCGAGGCGGACATCCCCGGCGTGGGCCGAGTCGCCGCTACTTTCTCCGGCCGCGCCGGCCGCGCGGCGGATAAGATTGCGCTGGTCACCGGAGCGGCGCAGGGCTTCGGCTTTGAAATCGCCCGCGATCTTGCCGCTCAGGGGGCGTGGGTCGCGCTGGCCGACATCAACGTGGCGGGCGTCGAGGCCGCAGCCGCGCAATTGAATGCCGACATCGGAATGCCAGTCGCGATCGGCGTCGCGATGAACGTGGCCGACGCCGAATCAGTGTCGGCGGCCGTGCGCGCCGTTGTCGCCGCTTTCGGGGGGATCGACCTCTTCGTCTCCAACGCGGGCGTGCTCAAGGCCGCAAGCGTCAAGACCCAAACCGTCGCTGACCTCGACTTCGTCACCAATGTCAACTACAAGGGCTATTTTCTCTCCGTCCAGGCCGTTTCACGGGTCATGGCGCTGCAACATGCCGCCTGCCCCGGCGCATGGTTCGACATTATCCAGATCAATTCCAAGTCGGGCCTCCAGGGTTCGAACAAAAACGGCTCCTACGCCGGCAGCAAGTTCGGCGGGATCGGCCTCACGCAGAGCTTTGCCATGGAACTGGTGGAGGATCACGTCAAGGTCAACGCCATCTGCCCCGGCAATTTCTTCGACGGCCCCTTGTGGTCCAACCCCAAGACCGGACTCTTCGTCCAATACCTCGCCACGGGCAAAGTCCCCGGCGCCAAGACCGTCGCCGACGTTCGGGCGTTCTACGAGGCCAAGGTCCCGATGGGCCGCGGCTGCACCACCCCCGACGTGATGCGGGCCGTCTATTACCTCGTTGATCAGCTCTACGAGACCGGGCAGGCCCTCCCCGTCACCGGCGGCCAGGTCATGCTGAAGTAAGCGCGTGCCGTACCGGGTGCGGGTCGCCGGCCTAAAGAAACATTCTTTCGCTTGCGTTCCGGGGAGGGGTAGAATACGCTTCGTGGCTGCGGTCGGCGATAGCAGATCCTTTGGGGATGTGGCGGCGGATGAAAGTGCTTTATATTTTTGTTGACGGGCTCGGGATACGGGGACCCTCGGCAGACAATCCCGTCAACAAGGCGGTGTGTCCGAATCTGTGCGAGTTGGTCGAGGCGAGTGGGTGTCTGATTGATGCGTGTCTCGACATGCCGGGGCTGCCGCAGAGCGCGACCGGCCAGGCGTCGCTGTACACCGGTCTCAACGCCGCCCGCCAGGTCGGGCGTCACATGGAGGGCTTTCCCGGCCCGACGCTCCGCAGCCTGATCAGGGAGGACAACCTGTTTTTGAAACTCCAGCGCCGGGGGCTGCGCGTTAAATTTGCCGATGCCTACATGGCTGATCGCGTCGAGGAGATCGAAGCCCGGCGCTTTAAGTCGGTCACCACGGTCATGGGCCTGACCTGTCCGCAGGTGTTCAGCTTTCGCGAAGACATGCTCGCCAATCAGGCCGTCTTTCACGACATCACGCGCGAAAGCCTGCTCGCCAAGGGCTACAGCGGTCCGGTGGTCACCCCGGCCAAGGCCGCTGAACACCTGATCCAGCTTGCCATCACCTACGACTTCACCCTGTTCGAATTTTTCCAGAGTGATCTGGCCGGGCATTCGAGCAGCCTCGAAGAGGCGGTCGCCTGCCTGCAAACCCTCGACGCCTTTATCGGTCCGCTGGCGGCCATGGCGCGCCAGGCCAACCTGCTGTTCATCCTCACCAGCGACCACGGCAACATTGAGGACATGTCCGTTCATTCGCACACAACCAACCCCGTGCCGCTCGTGGTGTTTGGCCCCGAGGCGGAGGCCTTTCAGGTTGGCGTACGCAGCCTCACCGACGTGACGCCGTGCATCTTGCGTACGATCATGCCGGGCGCAGGCCATGCGTGACTGCACGGCCCGCTTCGCCCGCCCAGTGAACCGTGCGGGTGCCGGCTAACCGCCGCTGTGGCGGTTTCGCGCCTTTCGGGCGATATGGTAATTGGATGAGGTGCGGTCTGGCGCGGCGGCTGCCTTGCCCCCCTCGCGGTCGGGGCGGGTCCGTTCGCGGAAAGCGAGCACCACCGGCGCCCCCTCGAGTCCGAACCGATCACGTAATTTCCGCTCCAGATAGTCGATGAAGGATTTCTTCACCAGCTTGATGTCGTTCACGAACACCCGGATACGGATCGGTGCCACACCGGTCTGCGTGGCATAAAACACGTTGAGGTGCTTGCGTCCGCAGGTCGGCATCTGGATGCGTTCGCACGCTTCTTCGATCGCCCGGTTGAGCATGCCGGTCGGAAGCGTGGACCGCGTCTGCGCCGCGACGGCATCGATCACATCGATGCTTTTCCGAACGTTATATCCGTCCTTTGCCGAGATGAAGACCAGCGGACAATAGGACATAAACTGCATGGACTCGAACAGCGCCGGCTCGGCCTGTGTTTGAGAGATCCCCTTAGCCTGCGAGAGGTCCCACTTGTTGACGATCAGCACGCACCCCTTGCGCGCTTCGATCACCTTGGCCGCGATGTGCTTGTCCTGCATCGTCGGGCCCGCCTCCGCGTCCATCATGAGCACCACGATATCGGCTTCCTGCAAGCTCTGTTCGGAGCGGAAATGGCTGAATCGTTCGACCGAGTTGTCGATGGCATGCACATGGCGCATCCCGGCGGTGTCGATCAGCGTGTAGTGCCTGGCCTGGGGGCCCGTACCGATGGCGAAGGGAATCTCGATGCTGTCGCGCGTGGTTCCAGGCACATCCGAGACGATCACCCGGTCGCTTTTGAGCAGGCGATTGATATACGACGATTTGCCCGCATTGGGGCGGCCGACCACGGCGATTCGGAGGGGGGTGACGGTGGTTTCGTTCGTTTCCTTCGGCAGCAGCGAGGCCACCCGATCCACCAGATCGACAAAGCCCCGGTCGTGCGCTGCGGAAACCGCGAACAGCGGGAACCCGAGGCGGGCGAAGTCGGCGGCGCCGACTTCGTGCTGCGGCTCGTCGGCCTTGTTGACAGCGACAAAGCACGGGACGCCGCTCTTGCGGACGATTCGCGCGACCGCTTCGTCCATCGGATTCAGTCCCGACTGCACGTCGGTCACGAGAATCGCCACGGCGGCGTCCTGCAGCGCGGAGTCGACCTGGAGCCGCGTCCCCGCGGCGATTGCGTCCGTCGCCTGGCGCGCATCCGGAATGCTCACGCCGCCCGTGTCGACGAGCGTGAACCGCTCGCCATTCCACGTCACCTCGCGCATCAGGCGGTCGCGGGTCACGCCGCGCTCATCATGCACGATCGCCACGCGGCGCCCGGCAATCCGGTTGAAAACGGCCGACTTGCCCACATTGGGCCGCCCGATGATCGCCACCACACGGCGCTTGATGACAGGTTGGATCTCTTCGCAACACTCAGATGGCTTCATTCCGTGAGGGTAGCACAGTGGCTCCGCTTTGGCAATGATCCGCAACAGGCGCCCGCCCGCACGCGTTCCGCCACCCGTCGCAGCCGGGCGCACACGGTGTCGCGGCCGAGCAGCGCCAGCATCTCAAAAAGCCCCGGGCCCTCGGAGAGTCCCGAGACGGCGACCCGCACCGGGTGCACGAATGCGCCCAAGCCCGTCCCGCTGGCCTCGCCCAGGGCCATGAGCGCGTCGTGGGGGCTTTGCACGTCAAACACGGGCAGCTTCTCAAAAGCCGCCGCGACGGACTCCAGGACCTCGGCCACGCCCGGCACCCGGAGCCGTTTTTCAACGGCCTTGGCGTCAAACGGATAGTCCTCGGTGAAGAAATAGGCGCAGGTGGAGGGGATCTCCGAATAAAACTTGGTTCGCACCTGCATCTGCTCGATGATCCCGTCTAGCGTCGCCCGCGGAAAATCCTCGCGCAACAGCCCCGCTTCGCGCAGCCGCGCGGTGAAGCGTCCCGCATACTCCGTCCGCGGGGCCATGCGGATGTATTCGCCATTCATCCAGGTGAGCTTTTTCAGGTCGAATCGCGCCGCGCTCGACTTGCATCGTTCCAGTGTGAAAGACGCCACCAGCTCGTCGCGCGTCATCACCTCGCGGTCCTCGCCGGGCGCCCAGCCGAGCAGCGCGAGGAAGTTGAAGAGGACCTGGGGCAGGTAGCCCTGGTCACGGAATTCGCCGACAAACGCCGCGCCGTCGCGCTTGCTGTAGGGTTTTCCCTGGTTGTTGACGATCATGGGCAGGTGCGCGTATTGCGGCACGGCGGCACCGATCGCCTTGAACAGCTCGATGTGCTTGAAGGTGTTTTCCAGGTGATCATCACCGCGGATGACGTGGGTGATCTGCATGTCGATATCGTCCACCACGTTGGCCAGGTGGAAGACCGGTGTGCCGTCGGAGCGGACGATCACGAAATCCTGGGTGTCCTCGGCCTTCTTGCGAATCACCCCCTTGACCTGATCGGCGACCTCCAGCCGACCCTCTTTGGGCATGCGGAAAATCGTGCACGGATCGCCGCCGCCCTTGGCCTCGCGGTAAGCCGCGCCGCTGCTGAGCAGCGCGTCGGCCACGGCGAGATGGCGGGCGGTCTGACGGCTCTGATAGACCGGTTCCTCGTCGTAGTCTAGCCCCAGCCATCCCAGGCAATCCAGCAGCGTGCGGATCGCCGCGTCGGTCGAGCGCTCGCGGTCGGTATCCTCCACGCGGAGCAGGAATCGGCCCCCGGAATGGCGGGCGAAGAGCCAGTTAAAAATGGCCGCGCGAATATTGCCGATATGGACGTTCCCCGTCGGACTCGGGGCGAAACGGACACGCACAGACATGGCACACCCTCATACAGTGACACAAAACGAATTGGCGGTGATGGTACCGCCCCAACCGCCCAAAGTAAAGATGAGATTAGCAATGCAGATCCCGCTTTCTCTCCTTGGGTCAGCGGTAGATCTGTGATATAGTCTCCAAGCATGCGCCGGAAGGTGTGGGGCTCGGGGGTGTCCGGGCCGTCATCAGAAAGGATTGAATCCCATGAAGGAGCTCGAAGAGAGTGCTGCGCTGACTCTGGATTTCGGCAAGTTGATGAAGCTTACCGGGAAATGTTCAGACGCCATTCCGGTGGCTGTGCAACATGTTGACACGCACGAGGTGATCCTCGTCGCTTACACCAACGAGCGGGCCATGCGGCAGGCCTTCAAGGAGCGGACGCTGATCCTGTGGTCAACCTCGCGCAACGAGCTCTGGGAGAAAGGCAAGACCTCTGGAGAGACCTTTGATCTCGTCGAAGCGCGTGTGAACTGCGAGCAGAATTCGCTCCTTTACATCGTCCGCCCCCGGCGCGGCGGCATCTGTCACACCCGCAACCGTCAGGGCGAGCCCCGCAATTGCTACTACCGCCGGATCAATCTCGACACTTTGGCGCTGGAGAATATCGACCCCTGATGTCTTACCGCTGTCCATACTGCAAGGCGAATCTCGGCGAGCAGCCCGTCTCCGCGTGCCCATCGTGTCACAAGCGGATGCGGATGGCCGTCCCGCGCACACCCGAAGAACGGCGGAAGCGCCAGAGGGCGCTGTATCGAATCGACCGCGACGTCCAGGCAAAGCTCGCCGAAATCCGCACGGCGCCGAATCCGCGCGCCTTCTACAGTCCGCGGGCGCTGGCGGGCGTGGTCCTGCTCATGGCCTGCATCGGCTCCCTGCTGGTCGGGCTGGTCAACCGCCGGGCCCGCGAGCCTGAACCCGGCATCCCGCACCGCCGGGCCCTGCGCGAACTGGACGTCCTCGCAACGGCGCTGGGGCGCTACCGCTTTCATGTCGGCCGCTGGCCCGATCCGCAGGCTCACGGCCTGCTCAGCCTGTGCAACGACTACCGCGAATCCGGCTGGATCGGCCCCTATATCAGTCACCTGCGCAATGATCCGTGGCAGAACCCCTACCAGTATGTCGTCCAGGCGGATGACTCCGTGCGGGTGTTCTCCCTGGGGCCTGACGGTGTCGCCGACACAGCCGACGATCTCCGTCCCGATCCAGCGGCTTTCGATATCGGCACCGAATGGACCAACAACTGGGTTCCGGCCATCGACCGGCTTCCCGGCGTCCGCATCTACTCGCCGCCCCGGGAAACCGTCTCACCATGAACCCCATCCCCGTCAATCTGTGGAATTCCAGCAACACCCTCGTCATCGCCTGTGCCTCGGGCATGGCCGCCCACGTGGAAACCGAGGTCCGCGCGCTCGGGTACCCGGTCAACGATCACGGCGAGACCACCGTCATCACCCGCGGCACGATGATCGACGCCATGCGCCTGAATCTCTGGCTCCGCTCTGCCCAGCGCGTCCTCTGGCCGCTCCGCTCGGTCCGCGCGCACACGCTGCTCCACCTGTACGAGGCGGTGGGCGAGATCGCGTGGGAGGACATTCTGGACGTTGACGGCCGATTCTCCGTCGGCGCGTACGTGCTGGACGTGCCCAGCATCCGAGACACCCGCATGCCTGCGCTCAAGGCCAAGGACGCCATCGCCGACCGCTTCCGCCGCGCACGCGGCAGCCGGCCCGATTCAGACAACACCTTTGAGGGCGCGGCGGTCTTCATCTATTG